>Ga0187780_10001062_pt1 | contig 20610 bp, 21 predicted proteins | sample 1015_Q2_SP10_20__FD_132429 | JGI IMG/M metagenome (GOLD analysis project Ga0187780, IMG submission 132429) | Tropical peat soil microbial communities from peatlands in Department of Meta, Colombia - 1015_Q2_SP10_20_MG | ecosystem: Environmental > Terrestrial > Soil > Wetlands > Peat | place...
ACGATCGTCGGCCGGTGGTCTTCGTGGCGCAAAGCGAGCTTGAGCCGCGTGACTCCGGCCTGCCTCGTGCGCAGGTATCCCGCGAGCTCCTGGATCAGCCGGTTGGCAGCGAACAGCAGCGGCTCGGTTTCCTGCACCGGCGCAGGCAGAGCGAGCTGCGCCTTGTAGCGGGAAGGCGCAGCCCATGGTGCTCGCGGATCGGGCAGGCGGCCCAGAGCGCGGTCGAGCTCGTCCAGCAGAGCCTGACCGAAGCGGCGCGCCAGCCCGTCGCGCGGCAGCGCCAGACACTCGCCGAGGGTGTGCACACCCATGAGGCCGAGCGTGCGGATCACGTCTTTGGGCTGCTCGAGCAGGCAGAGTGGCAGTCCGGCGAGCGCGGGTTCCAGCGCCGCGATGTCGGCGATGGTTGTATCCATTCCAGCGCGAGCCAGCAGCCGTGCTGCAGCCGGCGTGGGCGCTACGGCGATGGCCGCCGTGTATCCGAGATCGGCGAGATCGCGGCCGAGCTGCAGCAGCAGCGGCTGCAATCCTCCGAACAGCCGCAAGCTGCCTTCGATTTCCAGCAGCAGAGCATCGGATTGCGCGAGGCTCACTGTCGAGGTGAATTGGCCGGCCCAGGCCGCTGCACCTTCGAGGGTCTTCGTTTCGAGCACAGGATCGCGCGGACGCTCGACAAGCTTGGGTGCCAAGGCGATGGCGGCGGAAACCAACATGCCCGGGGTGATGCCGTAGCGGCGCGCTTGCGGGTTACAGGAGAGAACTTCCGGCTGGTTGCCGCCGGTGGTTACGATCGTCGGTTGAGCCGTGGGGCTCGCGCGCAGCGCAAGCTGCAGAGAAAAGTCGGGGAAGTGCAGACAGGCCCAGAGCATGGCACAAGGAGTTTCGCGTCATGCCAAACCATGCGGGACCCGTCTATAAGGGAGCGGGCGAGCGGAGCGCACGCGAGATGCACTGGCGGCTTTTGGATCGAGCTCGAGATGGACTGGGAGCGCAGGACATCCGATATCCAGCGAGAGCGGTGGCGCCCAGCCGCCGCCCCGGCGCTTGATGATCTGCAGCTCGAGTCTGCCGCGGACGGTGCTCACCTGTATGCGAAGCGGCGCGGGCGATGGGTGAGCGGCGCTGCGCGTCGAGCCGAACACGACGCCCAAGCTTTTGCCTTCCTCGGCGGCCAGTTGCAGGCGGCGCAGCGGGGTGCGCGGCCCAGACCAGGCGAGCACTGCTGCACAGCTGCCCGAGCGCAGACAGCGCTCGGCTGCCCATAGACTCTCGCCGTCCGAGCGAGTCTCTACCACCACCAGGCGCGAGAGGTTTACCCCGAGAGACTCGAACCCCGGCGCGAAAGGACGGTGCGGAGGTGCCACCAGCACCAGCCATTTGTCATCCATCGACAGGCGGGCGAGCGCAGGTACCAGCAGGCGCAGTTCGCCGATGCTGCGCCGACTGGTGAGCAGCTCGGTGAGCGCTGCTCGGGGCCAGCCGCCGCCCGGAAGCTGCGCATCCAGCTCGGCAAAGCCGGTGGGAATGCTCTCGACTGCGACCTTGGCGTACTGATCGCCGCGCCAGACGGCGGGGTTGCTGAGGACGAGTTCGAGAGCGGGAACCATGATGAAACATAGAGGAGCAAAAATTGCCCCTCACCCTATCCCTCTCCCGCAAGGGGAGAGGGAGAATAAAGCCTCGACCTTCCCCTCCAAAGGGGGAGGGCGGGGTGAACCGTGGGATTTACCGGCTACATCATCCGCGCGCTGTCGGATGCGCCGCTCGTCGTTCCGCCGCTGTCCCTGACCGGGTAGCGCATGGTTCCGCTTTGCACCGCCGGGATCTTGCCCAGCTTCACGAGCCGGGCTTCGATCGCGATCCGGCTGCGCTTGTGCTCCCGGGCCAGATCCAGAATGGTCATGCCCGAGTCGAAGGCTGTCCCCAGCTGCGCTTCCTCTTCATCCGACCACGGGCGTCCCGAATTTTCGGCCTGATTTTTCTGAGCCGCGCTGCGTTCCCGCGTCTGATTGGGATTTTCCAGGGCCCGGATGGCGTAGTAGAGCGCGCGCACCGTGTCCGGATGCTGGTAAGGGCTGGCGTGAGAAAGCGTCTCGCCCGTGCCGGGGTCGATGCCGGCGGCCAGAATTTTAAGAATGCCCAGCGCTTTGTCGTGTTCCATATCTCCTCCTCACAATGTCTTGCCGTTGCGGATAATTCCCACGCCGAGTCCCTCGATGGCGAAGAAGTCGCGCTTGAGATCCACCAGGATCGGCTCGAAGTCGGGGTTCTCGGGCAGCAGCTGCACCTGGTTGCCTTGACGCTTGAAGCGCTTGACCGTGACTTCGTTGCCGAGCCGCGCAACCACGATCTGGCCCGAGCGCGCTTCCGATGTGCGATGCACAGCCAGCAGGTCTCCATCCAGGATGCCGACGTCGCGCATGCTCAGGCCCCGCACCTTCAATAAGTAGTCGGCGCGCGGTTTGAACAGAGCCGGGTCGAGCTGGTAGCGGCCTTGAATGTGCTGCTCGGCCAGGATCGGGCTGCCGGCAGCCACCCGTCCCACGACCGGAATACCCAGGTTCTCCCGCAGGCGAATGCCGCGGGAGGCGCCCGGCAGCATTTCGATGTAGCCCTTGCGCTCCAGCGCCCTCAGATGGTCCTCGGCTGCATTGGGGGAGCGGAAGCCGAGTTGCGCGGCAATTTCGGCCCGAGTGGGCGGGAAACCGGTCGCCTGGAGAAAATCGGCGATCAGCTGCAGCACTTCGGCCTGACGTGCGGTCAATTCGTCCATGACTTCTCCTACTGTGATTATATACAGGTGTCGAGGATTTGCAAGAGCCCCGGACCCGAGGTGCGTTTTTATTCGCACTTCAATCGTGCATCACCACTATATTTAGCACTGTTTCGGTGCGACTCATTTCTGTAATCGAAGCGCTCGCCGCTGCTCCCGCATGCGCAAAAGTGACGCAAAAGCATGAACTAAGAACGAAAACGATGATGCTGACATGCAGCTGAAATCACTCGGCACGCTTGTTGCGGAACCGCTGCACCGAATCTGACAGGAGACAAGATTCGCATGCAAAGCGTAAAGCTCTGCACTTCGATGCGCCGCACCTATTCATCAACCTGACAGGGGGACCGTTCAAATGAAAAGACGTCAATTCCTAAAGACCTCGGCCGGGCTGGTTGCCGCCACCTATGCGCCTTGGTCGGCCAATGTCTTCGCAGCCGACAACACACCCATCAAAGTAGGCGTGCTGCACTCGCTATCCGGCACGATGGCGATCAGCGAGACGGCGCTGAAGAACACGGCGCTGATGACTTTCGAAGAGATCAACGCCAAGGGCGGCGTGATGGGCCGACCGCTCGAAGCGGTGGTGGTGGATCCGGCCTCGAACTGGCCGCTGTTCGCGGAAAAGGCCCGCCAACTGCTCACGCAGGACAAGGTCGCAGTCGTGTTCGGGTGCTGGACCTCGGTGTCGCGCAAGTCGGTGCTCCCGGTGTTCGAGGAGCTCAACGGGCTGCTGTTCTACCCGGTCCAGTACGAGGGCGAGGAGCTGTCGCAGAACGTGTTCTACACCGGCGCCGCGCCCAATCAGCAGGCCATCCCGGCGTGCGAGTACCTCATGAGCGAGGAAGGGGGCGGAGCGAAGCGCTGGTTCCTGCTCGGCACCGACTACGTTTATCCGCGCACCACGAACAAGATCCTCCGTGCCTTCCTCAAGGCCAAGAAGGTCGACGAGAAGGACATCGAGGAAATCTACACGCCGTTCGGCCACAGCGATTACCAGACGATCGTCGGCAACATCAAGAAGTTTGCCGCCGGCGGCAAGACCGCAGTGGTCTCGACCATCAACGGCGATTCGAACGTCCCGTTCTACAAGGAGCTCGGCAACCAGGGCCTGAAAGCGACCGATGTCCCGGTGGTGGCGTTCTCGGTGGGCGAAGAGGAGCTGCGCGGCATCGACACCAAGCCGCTGGTGGGTCACTTGGCCGCATGGAACTACTTCATGTCGCTCAAGAACCCGCAGAACGACGCCTTCATCAAGCTCTACAAGGACTGGGCCAAGAAGAACAGCGTTCCCAACCTCGACACGGTGGTAACCAACGATCCGATGGAAGCCACCTACGTCGGCGTCCATATGTGGGCGCAGGGCGTGGAGAAGGCCAAGTCGATCGAAGTCGACAAGGTGCGTCCGGCGGTCTGCGGCCAGACCTTCAAGGCGCCATGCGGGTTCACGCTCACGATGGACAAGACTAACCATCACTTGCACAAGCCCGTGTTCATCGGCGAGGTGACCGACAACGGTCAGTTCAACGTGGTGTGGAAGACGAAGGGCCCGATCCGGGCTCAGCCGTGGAGCCCGTTCATTCCCGGCAACGAGAAGAAGCAGAACGTATAAGCAGGCGGTTGCAGGGGGCGGCGAGGCGGGCCGGCGGCCCGCCTCGCCCGCCCTCGCCCCGGGTCGTTCGCGTCCTGGGATTTTGTCCCCAACCCTGGTGGGAATGTGGCGAGGTTTCGGCTGATGTCGGCGCGGCTGCTGTTTGCGGTGGTGCTCGTTGCGCTGGTCGCCGTCGCTTCCCGCGCGTGGGCGCTCGACGCGGATGTCGTGAAGAAGCTCGCGAGCGAGGACGCCGCGGTCAAGCTGCAGGCCATCGCCCAGCTGGCGAGCGCGGCGGATCCCGCGGCGCTGCCGGTGCTGGAAGCGCTACGCGACGGCGCGCTCAACGTTGCGCCGGACGGAAGAGTCGTGATTCTCACAGGCGCGACCGCCAAAGACGCGGTGAGCGGCGAGCCGCTCCCAGCGGCTCCCGAAGGCCTCGAGCCGGTCGGCATCAACAATCGCATCCGTGGCGCGCTCCAGTCGGCGCTGTCTGCATTTGCGCTGTTCTCGTCTGACCGAGAGACGCGCTTCAAGGCGGCGCGTGGCATGGAGAGCTCGACCTCCGAGTCGCTGCTGCCAATGCTGAACAAGGCGCTGGAAAAGGAGACCGATCCACAGATCCGCGCGAGCCTGGAGCAGACGCGCGCCGGCATCAACATCAAGAACGCGGATCCCGCCGTGCGCTTCGCGGCGGTCAAGGTGCTGAGCGAGAGCAACCAGCAGTGGACCAAGAGCCTGCTCCTTCCTCTGCTCGAGAAAGATGCGAGCGGGCAGTTCGCCGAACCCGACGATAAGGTGCGCGACGCGGCGGCGCTTGCCGTCAAGACCATCGACCGGCGAGTGGCGTTCAGCGACTATGCGGGCCGGCTGTTCACGGGTGTAAGCCTTGGCAGCATCCTGCTGCTGGCAGCGCTCGGCCTTGCCATCACCTACGGCCTGCTCGGCGTGATCAACATGGCGCACGGCGAGATGATCATGATCGGCGCCTACGCGACCTATGTGACGCAGCAGGTGGTGAGGAGCCATTTCCCGGGTTTGGTGGAGTGGTACCCGGTGTTCGCCGTGCCGGTGGCGTTCGTGTCTTCGGGGCTGGTCGGAATGGCGTTGGAGCGCAGCGTGATCCGCTGGCTGTACGGCCGCCCGCTCGAAACGCTGCTGGCGACCTGGGGCATCAGCCTGTTCCTGATCCAGCTCGTGCGGCAGATCTTCGGTGCGCAGAACGTCGAAGTGGCGAACCCGTCCTGGATGTCGGGCGGAATTCAGTTCGCCAACTTGACCCTGCCTTACAACCGCATCGTGATCATCGGTTTCGCGCTCGTCATCCTGGTGCTGATGTGGGTTATGTTGTCGCGCACGCGGCTCGGGCTCTTCGTCCGCGGTGTCACCCAGAACCGCAGCATGGCCTCGTGCGTCGGGGTCAACACCGGGCGCGTGGACCTGCTCGCCTTCGGGTTGGGGTCGGGCGTCGCTGGCCTGGCCGGCGTTGCGTTGTCGCAGATCGGCAATGTGGGACCAGAGCTCGGACAGTCCTACATCATCGACTCGTTCATGGTGGTGGTGCTGGGTGGCGTGGGCCAGCTCGCGGGCACCGTCTACGCCGCGCTCGGTCTCGGTGTGGCGAGCAAGCTGCTCGAGCCGCATATCGGCGCTGTGCTGACCAAGATCCTGATCCTGGTCCTGATCATCGCGTTCATCCAGAAGCGCCCGCAGGGTCTGTTCGCGCTGAAGGGCCGGGCTCTAGAAGCGTAGGGAACAGCCGCCTTGCGCAGCCACGATCTTCCGATCTTCCTGTCCGCCGAGCGCCAGGGCCTGTTTGGCCCCAAGGGGTGGGCGGCGTTGCTCGCTTTCGTCCTGGCAGTGGTGGTTGTGGTGCCGGTTCTGTTCGTGCTGGTACCGGCGAGCTCCCCGTTCCACCTGTCTGCGTATTTCGTCACTTTGGTCGGCAAGATCATGTGCTACTGCATCGTTGCGGTGGCCATGAACCTGATCTGGGGCTACACCGGCATTCTCAGCCTCGGGCACGGCGTGTTCTTCGCTCTCGGTGGCTATGCGTTCGGCATGCATCTGATGCGCATGATCGGACGCGAGGGGCAGTACCAGAGCGACCTGCCGGACTTCATGGTGTTTCTGGACTGGAAAGCTTACCCCTGGTACTGGTCGTTCACCGACCACTTCTGGTACTCAGCGCTGCTGGTCGTGCTGGCTCCAGGCCTGCTCGCCTTGGTCTTCGGGTTCTTTGCCTTCCGGTCGCGCGTGAAGGGCGTGTATTTCTCGATCATACGCAAGCGCTGACCTTCGCCTTCATGCTGCTGTTCTTCCGCAACGATACCGGCTTTGGCGGCAACAACGGGTTTACCGACTTCAAGCGCATTCTCGGCTTCCGCATCGCCGAGCCTGGCACGCGCGCCGCGCTGTTCGCCCTCACCGGCCTGTACCTCGCGTCGGTCATCGTGCTGTCACGGTCCATCATCCGGTCCAAGATCGGCCGGGTGCTGACCGCGATCCGCGACTCCGAGAGCCGGCTCATGTTCTCCGGCTACAACCCGCTCTGGTACAAGCTCTCGATCTGGACGCTGTCGGCCGTCATGTGCGGCATCGCGGGCGCGCTCTACGTCCCCCAGGTGGGCATCATCAACCCGAGCGAGATGTCGCCGGCCAACTCGATCGAGATCGCGATCTGGGTCGCCGTAGGCGGCCGCGGCACCCTGGTCGGTCCGGTGGTCGGCGCGGCACTCGTCAACGGAGCCAAGAGCTTCTTCACCCAGTCCTTCCCCGAGTACTGGCTGTTCTTCCTTGGCTTGCTGTTCATTCTGGTCACGCTGTTCCTGCCCAAAGGTGTGGCCGGGATCATCCCGATGCTGCGACGAGGCTCGCGAGCTCAGTCGGCCAACAACGAGGCGGGCGCGTGAGCAAGTTGCCGAGCGTGAGCGCGGTGGACGGATTGGGCGCGACCATCGGGCGCGTGGTGGGAGAGGGCGTCGATATCAGTCACGGGCCCATCCTCTACCTCGAGGACATCACCGTCAGTTTCGACGGTTTCAAAGCCCTCGATAAGCTGACTCTGACGGTCGACGCGGGCGAGCTGCGCTGCGTGATCGGGCCCAACGGGGCTGGCAAGACGACCATGATGGATGTGGTCACGGGCAAGACCCAGCCGGACTCCGGCACCGCCTTCTTCGGACAGACCATCGACCTGACGCGTCTCACCGAACCCGAGATCGCGCAGGCGGGGATCGGTCGCAAGTTCCAGAAGCCCACGGTGTTCGAGAACCATACCGTGTTCGAGAACCTCGAGCTGGCGATGAAGACCGATAAGGGCGTGTGGGCCAGTTTGCGCGCGCGCCTCGGCTCGGAGCAGCTCGACCGCATCGCGCAGACGCTCGATCTGATCCAGCTGACGCGAGAAGCAGACCGGCCGGCTGGCGTGCTGTCGCACGGGCAGAAACAGTGGCTCGAGATCGGCATGCTGCTCATGCAGGAGCCGAAGCTGTTGCTGCTCGACGAGCCGGTGGCGGGCATGACGGATGAGGAGACCGAGCGCACCGCCGAGTTGTTCACGTCGCTCGCGGGCAAGCATTCAGTAGTCGTGGTGGAACACGACATGGAGTTCATCGGACGGATCGCGAAGCAAGTCACCGTGCTGCACGAAGGCAGCGTGCTGGCCGAAGGGCCGATGGACCGGATCAAGAACGACGAGCGTGTGATCGAAGTCTACCTCGGTCGGTGAGGGAGTCGCGCACATGCTCAACATAGAAAAGCTGAACCAGTACTATGGCAGCAGCCACACCCTGCGCGACGTGAGTTTCGCGGTGCCCAGAGGCGAGTGCGTTGCGCTTCTGGGCCGCAACGGTGTGGGCAAGAGCACGTTGCTCAAATGCCTCATGGGCGTCCTTCCGGTGTCGAGCGGCAGCATCAGCATCGAAGGGCAGGAGATCACGGGGCTGCCGCCATTTGCGCGGGTGCGCCTCGGGCTGGGCTATGTGCCCCAAGGGCGTGAGATCTTTCCGCGCTTGACGGTCGAGGAGAACCTCCTCATGGGACTGGCCAGTAAGAGCAGCGGCACCGCCTCCGACATCCCGGCCGACGTGTTCGAGATGTTTCCGGTCCTCAAACAGATGCTGCGGCGGCGCGGAGGCGACCTGTCCGGCGGTCAGCAGCAGCAGCTCGCGATTGCGCGCGCCCTCGTGATGCGACCCAAGCTGCTGATCCTGGACGAGCCCACCGAGGGCATCCAGCCATCCATCATCAAAGAGATCGAGCGCGTGATTCACGCGCTGTCCGAGCGCGGGGATCTGGCGATCCTGCTGGTGGAGCAGTACTTCGAATTCGCGCGCGAGCTGGCGGACCAGTACCTGATCCTGCGCCGGGGCGAGATCGTGAAGCGCGGCGCGAGCGCCGAGATGAACGCCGACGAGCTGCGCAGCTACCTTGTGGCATGAACCTACGTGATCTGCGCGCGGCGCCAGCGGCAGAGGCCTGGCGGGCCAGCCTGCAGTTGCGCTACGAGCGCGCCGGCGGTTTGACGCAGCTCACGCGCCGCAAGCACACGGGGCCGCTGCTGGTGCAGAAGGCCTTCCATCCGGAAGGCGACGAGGTGTGCCATTCGTTGCTCGTGCATCCGCCGGGCGGAGTCGCTGGCGGCGATCGCCTGGAGATAGACGTCGCCGTGGACGAGCGTGCCCGAGCGCTCATCACGACCCCGGGCGCAGGGAAATGGTATCGCTCCTCAGGACCGGTGTCGGAACTCCACGCGACACTGGCGGTCGGGTCAGGTGCAAGCCTGGAGTGGTTTCCGCAGGAGAGCATTGTGTTCGATGGCGCACAGGTCCGGGCCAGCGTCCGCGTCGAGCTGGGCGAGTCCGCGTGCTTCATCGGTTGGGACATCACACGCCTGGGACGGACCGGTTCCGGGGAACGCTTCGGCGCCGGCGAGCTGCGCAGCCGCTTCGAGGTCCTGCAGGCCGGACGGAGGTTGTGGGGCGAGTTTGCACGTATCGAGGGCGGCGCGCCGCTTCTGCAATCTCCGGCCGGTCTCGCAGGGCATCCGGTCATGGGCATTTTTCTGGGAGCGGGCGCGGGGATCGACGCCGGTTTGCTCGACACCTGCCGGGCGCCTGCGCCACGAGGCGATGCGCGATGGGGCGTGACTGCAATGCCCGGCGTCGTGATCGCGCGCTACCTGGGCGCTTCGGCGGAAGCGGCGCGCGGCTACTTCGTGGAGCTGTGGAGATGCGTGCGGCCGGCGCTGCTTGGACGTGAGATCTGCCTGCCGAGGATCTGGAACACATGAGACGGGCGAGAGCGCGGGACGACACAACTAAGTCATAAGTAAAAAGGAACCCTGGAGCGAGCATGGAGCTGACCCCGAGAGAAAAGGACAAGCTTCTGATCTTTACCGCCGCGCTGCTGGCCGAGCGACGCAAGGCGCGCGGCCTGAAGCTCAACTACCCGGAAGCGGTCGCCTACGTGACCGCGGCGATCCTGGAGGGCGCACGCGACGGCAGGAGTGTCGCCGAGCTGATGAGCTTCGGAACATCGCTGCTCGGGCGAGCGGACGTGATGGAGGGTGTGCCCGAGATGATCCCGGACATCCAAGTGGAGGCGACGTTTCCGGATGGAACAAAGCTCGTCACCGTTCACCACCCCATTACGTGAGACGGGTAAAGAGGTGAAGAGGTGAAACAGCTGAAGGGAGGAACCGCGACATCATGATTCCTGGTGAGATCAAAACCACGCCCGGCGAAATCGAGCTCAACGCGGGCCGTCAGACAGTCACGCTCGAAGTGGTCAATACGGGCGACCGGCCGGTCCAGGTCGGATCGCACTACCACTTCTACGAAACCAATGCTGCGCTGCGCTTCGATCGCGAACGCGCACGCGGTTTCCGGCTCGATATCGCTGCCGGCACCGCGGTGCGCTTCGAGCCCGGGCAGGAGCGTACGGTGCGGCTGGTCGCGTTGGGCGGCGACCGCGTCGTGTACGGCTTCTTGGGCAAAGTGATGGGGAGGCTCTGATGGCCGTCAAGATCCCGCGCTCCGCCTACGCCGAGATGTTCGGGCCGACCACCGGCGACAAAGTCCGTCTGGCCGACACCGACCTCTGGATCGAAGTGGAGAAGGACTACACGATCTACGGCGAGGAGGTGAAATTCGGCGGTGGAAAAGTGATTCGGGACGGCATGGGCCAGAGTCAGCGCCGTGCCGCGGAAGTGGCAGACACCGTCATCACGAACGCTCTCATCGTCGATCACTGGGGTATCGTCAAGGCTGACGTCGCGGTGAAGAACGGCCGCATCAGCGGCATCGGCAAGGCCGGCAATCCCGACATTCAGCCTGGTGTGAACATCGTCATCGGCGCCGCGACCGAGATCATCGCAGGCGAGGGGATGATCGCCACGGCCGGCGGCATCGACTCGCACATCCACATGATCTGCCCTCAGCAGATCGACGAAGCGCTGAGCTCCGGCATCACCACGATGATCGGAGGCGGCACGGGACCAGCCACCGGCACCGCCGCAACCACGTGTACGCCCGGGCCCTGGCATATTCATCGCATGCTGCAGGCGGCTGATTCTTTCCCCGTCAATCTCGGCCTCCTCGGCAAAGGCAACGCCAGCCTGCGCAATCCGCTCCGCGAGCAGATCGCAGCAGGCGCCATGGGGCTCAAGCTGCACGAAGACTGGGGAACGACACCCGCTGCGATCGACAACTGTCTCGCTGTGGCCGAAGAGATGGACGTCCAGGTTGCGATCCACACCGATACGCTGAACGAGTCGGGCTTCCTCGAAACGACCTTGTCGGCCTTCAAGGGGCGCACCATCCATACCTATCACACCGAAGGAGCCGGCGGCGGTCACGCGCCCGACATCATCCGCGCCTGCGGCGAGCTCAACGTCCTGCCCTCCAGCACGAATCCGACGCGTCCTTACACCGTCAACACGCTGGATGAGCATCTCGACATGCTGATGGTGTGTCATCACCTGGATTCGGCGATCGCGGAGGATGTAGCGTTCGCGGAGTCGCGCATCCGACGCGAGACCATCGCGGCGGAAGACATCCTTCACGACCTCGGTGCGATGAGCATGATGTCTTCAGACAGCCAGGCGATGGGGAGGGTCGGCGAGGTCGTCATGCGTACCTGGCAGACCGCGCACAAGATGCGCGTGCAGCGCGGCGCGCTCCCGCAGGACAAGGCGGGCAACGACAATTTCCGCGTGAAGCGGTATGTCGCCAAGTACACCATCAATCCGGCCCTCACTCACGGCCTGGCGCACGAAGTCGGTTCGCTGGAGCCAGGCAAGCTGGCAGACATCGTGCTGTGGCGGCCGGCGTTCTTCGGCGTGAAACCCTCGATCATCATCAAGGGCGGCGTCATCGCGGTGGCGGCGATGGGCGACCCGAATGCTTCGATCCCCACGCCGCAGCCGGTGCACTACCGCCCGATGTTCGGCGCCTTCGATGCCGCACTCCAGGCGAGCGCGGTTACGTTCGTCTCGAGCGCGGCGCTCGAGCAGGCGGTCGGTCAGCATCTGGGTCTGCGCAAGCGCCTGGTCGCCGTTCGCGACACGCGGCGCCTGACGAAGAAAGATCTGCGCCTCAACGATGCGACGCCTCGCATCGAGGTGGATCCGGAAACCTATCAGGTGCGCGCCGACGGCGAGTTGCTCACGTGCGAGCCGGCCTCGATCCTGCCGATGGCGCAGCGCTATTTCCTGTTCTGAAGATGTTGATCACTGAGCGCTGCGCGGCGCGAACCGAATGGGACGGCGAGCTCGAGCTGCCGTACGAGCTGCGCCAGAAAAGCCGCCTTCGCACCGCGCTCGCCTCGGGCGAGGAGCTCGGGCTGTTTCTGGAGCGCGGAGCGGTGCTGCGCGGCGGAGATTTTCTGCGGGCCGAGGACGGGCGCATCGTGCGGGTGGTTGCCAGGCCGGAGCGCGTCCTTGACGTGGTCTGCGCAAACCCCGCGGCGCTGGTGCGGGTCGCGTATCACCTGGGCAACCGTCACGTGCCGATGCAGGTGGGGGCGGGCTGGCTCCGTATTGCCGAGGACCACGTGCTGCGCCAGATGGTGGAAGGCCTGGGCGCCGAGGTGATTGGGCGCGAAGCGCCGTTCGAGCCGGAGGCGGGCGCCTATGCTGCCGGCCATAACCACGCCGCACCCCCGACTCACGGCGGCATCATCCACGAGTTCGGGCGGCGGGACTGACTGCATGTCCGCTCCGCAGTTCGACAATTGGGCGCTCGCGAGATTGCTGCGCCTTTGCAGCCCGATGCTGCCGGTGGGCGCCTTCAGCTACTCGCAGGGTCTCGAGTCCGCTGCGGAGCTCGGCTGGCTTTCGGATGAGGGATCGGTGCGGAGCTGGATCGGCGCCGCGCTGACACACAACGTCGGGTGCTTCGAGGCGCCGATCTGGTGCAGGTTGTACCGGGCCTGGCAGGCGCGCGATGCTCGGGCCGTTGCGGATTGGAATGAGATATTCCTCGCCGGCAGAGAGTCGGCCGAGTTCCGCGCGGAGACGCTGCAGATGGGCTACTCGCTGCGGACACTCCTGCTCGAGGGAGCCGAATTCGATGACGCGCAGATCGCCGCGCTGCGCACGCTCGAGAATCCGGGATTTCCGGCCGCCTTCAGCTTCGCATGCGCCGCCTGGCGGATCCCGGAACGCGAGGGCTTGCTCGGTTATCTCTGGGCGTGGCTCGAGAATCAGGCCGCCGCGGCCATGAAGACGATCCCGCTCGGGCAGACGGCTGGACAGCGCCTGCTGGCGGCGCTCGGCGGCGCGCTGCCTGAAGTCACGGACACCGCGTTGCGCATGGCGGATGACGAGATGAGCAACTGCGCTCCGAGCCTGGCGATAGCGAGCTGCCGGCACGAGACGCAGTACAGCCGGCTTTTCAGATCTTAACAGCAGCAAAGATAACCGCATTCACCACGAAGGACACGAAGGAACACGAAGTAAAAAGCTCTCATTGGGGAAGACGAAGCCATGACTGCAATCCCGGCCAGCACGGAAGTCACAGGCTATGACAGACTGGGATGTCGTTGCTCGTCGGTCCCTTCGTGTTCCTTCGTGTTCCTTCGTGTCCTTCATGGTAAATGAGTTTTTCGTTTGAGGGACTTAGTAATGCGCACCCAACCACTGCGAGTAGGGATAGGCGGGCCGGTGGGCTCCGGCAAGACCGCGCTGACGTTAGCGCTGTGCCGTGCGCTGCGCGAGCGCTACGAGATCGCCGTCGTGACCAACGACATCTACACGCGCGAGGATGCGGCCTTTCTCGTTCACCACCAGGCTCTGCCGCCGGAGCGCATCATCGGCGTCGAAACCGGCGGCTGTCCGCACACGGCGATTCGCGAGGATGCATCCATCAACCTGGAAGCGGTGGACAGATTGTGCGCGCGATTCCCGCAGCTGGACGCCGTTTTCGTCGAGAGCGGCGGAGACAACCTGGCCGCGACGTTCAGCCCCGAGCTGTCGGATCTCACGATTTACGTGATCGACGTGGCGGCGGGCGACAAGATCCCGCGCAAGGGCGGACCGGGCATCACCAAGTCCGACTTGCTCGTCATCAACAAGATCGATCTGGCGCCGCTGGTCGGCGCATCGCTCGACGTCATGCAGCGTGATGCCCGCAAGATGCGCGGCGAACGCCCTTTCGTCTTCAGCAACCTCAAGACCGGTCAGGGGCTCGACGAGATCGTCGGCTTCATCGAAACGCGCGGGATGTTGCTGCGCGATCGCGCGCCCCATGCGATCGTTGGGACCGCAGCACGCTGATGCAAGCTTGTTGTGCGGCGAGCTCTCGCGTCGCACAGGCGCGGTGCAGGAATCCTGCTCGTAATGGTGTGCCGCGTTACGCCGATTCGCCGCGGCGAACCGTCAAGTCCATGAAAACCCGCGGCAACTCGTCCGGTATCAACGTGGTGGCACGGCAGTTGCAAACGCGAGAGCCGTGACCGACAAGTCCTCCGGTCGGTCCATGAACCTTCGATGTCTGCCAGGGTTGGCCTGCGGTGGCCACAGCGTCCCGCAGGCCTTTTTTTTCCGCGTTACCGCAGGTAGCTCGAGCCCTGCTGCTTCTTTTCCCACTCGCGCATCCGCCGCTCGAGATCCGCGATGTTGGTGCTTTGCGCGAAATACTTCTCCATGTCGCGCGTTTCTGCCCGCTCGATCCAGCTCAACACTGAGGAAATCCAGTTTTTCATGCCGACCTCCACCTCGAAATTCCGTGTTGCCGCATGCCACAGCTGCAATCTTTAGGCCATATAATCAATTGTCTAAAGAGCACAGTCGAGTGAGCATGTCGCAGTGCAAATATCGGGCTGAAACGACGCCCTTTCAAGGGCCGGGCGGAAACCCAAGTGCCTGTGAACACGACAAAAAGCCCGGCCCCCAGCGTGAGCGTTGAAGTCGGCGCTGACGGCTACTAGACTTTGACTGATGACTGGACACCCGCGAGGCCGGAGGCAGAAATGGTAGGAATCAAACCCGGATTGGCTCGGATTGCGTCTGCGATGACGCTGCTGATGGCGGCGAGCTTGCCGGCGTTGGCCCAGAACAGCGCGCAAGACGGGATCGATCGCAACCTTCTTCAGCGCGACCAACGCTCCGCAGAGTTTCACGTGCGCTTGTACGATGACGCGCGCTCAGCCCAACAGAGCGCTGCAACTCCGTTACCTCCCGTGCCGCACTCCTTTGTCGGCAGGGAGCTGTACGATGCGCCGGTCCCGGCCCCTCCGACGGCGGCCACAGGGCAGCCATCGAACGCGGGTGCCGGTCAGCAGCAGCTGGACGACAGCCAGCAGCGCCGCCAGCTCGAGCTGCAGACCCAGAACCGGTTTCAGGACGAACCGACGCGGCAGCAGCAAAGCCAGATTCAGCAGCTGCAATTTGGCAGGGAGAATCAGGCGCAGCAGCTGCAGCAGCAGATTCGCCGCGACTCCGACAGCATGATGCAGCGGGTGCACTGACCGAAAACGATGCACCCGATCCCGGCGCCGGCGATGCTACACTCAGCGCGCGCCGCAGGCCGTCGTGCGCTTTGATTCCCACGCAAGAAATCAGAAAGGAGAAACATCCGATGTTGTCGGTTCGTGTACTTGCTGCCGCGTTGCTATCTCTGGGCTTGTCATGGATTGGCAGCGTCGGCGCGGAAGAGGATGCAGCTGGGTTTGTTCGCATGGCCCCGGACGAGATCCCATGGAAAGCTCTCCCCGGCTATGGTGGCGTCCGGGTAGCCGTGCTGGTGGGCGATCCTTCGAAACCCGGACTGTATGTGGTTCGCGTCAACTTTCCGCCCGGCGTTATGACCAGACCCCATTTTCATCCGGAGGACCGCTATGCCGTAGTGCTGAAGGGCACTTGGTGGACCGGGACCGGTGATGAGTTCGACCCTGGCTCGACCGTGCCTCTCACGGCGGGCAGTTTCATGAAGCATCCGGCCGGCGCGCACCACTTCGACGGCGCGAAGGACGAGGAGGTCATCATCCAACTCACCGGGTACGGGCCGAGCGGCACCAGCTGGATCCATCCGGAGGATGGTCACACGGGATCTTCCGCGAAGCAGTAACCAGTTGACACCAGGGCGCCGACGGTCTGCCACCGCTTCGTTGCAGGGCTGACACGCGTTCGCGTCTCAGCACGTTGACCAGGACTATTGTGCTCTCCGACATCGAAATCGCGCAGCGAGCAAGACTGACGCGCATCGACGCGCTGGCCGCTCAGCGCCTCGGCATCCCCGATGACCATCTGGAGGCCTTCGGTCGTTACAAAGCCAAGATCGGCCTCGACTATCTCGACACCCTGAGCGCCAAGCCAGACGGGCGGCTGATCCTGGTCACCGCCATCAGCCCGACGCCGGCCGGCGAAGGCAAGACCACCACCACCGTCGGGCTGGGAGACGCGCTCAACCGCATAGGCAAGAAGGCGCTCATCTGCCTGCGCGAACCAAGCCTCGGGCCGGTGTTCGGCATGAAGGGCGGCGCCGCCGGCGGCGGCCATGCTCAGGTCGTGCCGATGGAGGACATCAACCTGCACTTCACCGGCGACTTCAACGCCATTCAGCTCGCCAACAATCTGCTGGCGGCCGTGCTGGACAACCACATTCACCACGGCAACGAGCTCGGCCTGGACGTGCGCCGCATCGCGTGGAAGCGCGTGCTCGACATGAACGATCGCGCGCTGCGCGAGATCGTGGTCTCGCTCGGCGGCGCCGGCAACGGCTATCCGCGCCAGGATGGCTTTGACATCGTGGTGGCCTCCGAGGTGATGGCGATCTTCTGCCTGGCGAACTCGTTGGAGGACTTGAAAGCACGCCTCGCCAGCATCGTGGTGGGTTACACGCGCGATCAGCGCCCAGTGCGCGCGAGCGATCTGCAGGCGCACGGCGCCATGACCGTGCTGTTGAAAGATGCGCTCAAGCCTAACCTCGTACAGACGCTGGAGGGCAACCCGGCCTTCATCCACGGCGGGCCGTTCGCCAACATCGCACACGGCTGCAACTCGGTGATCGCCACCCGGTCGGCGCTGAAGCTGGCCGACTACGTGGTGACCGAGGCGGGGTTCGGGGCCGACCTCGGCGCGGAGAAGTTCGTCGACATCAAGTGCCGCAAGTCGGGCCTGAGACCGGACGCCGCCGTGATCGTGGCTACCTTGCGCGCTCTCAAGTATCACGGCGGCGCAGACCTGAAGAATCTGAACCAGGTAAACCTGGAGGCGCTGGAGAAGGGCATGGCCAACCTCGAGCGGCACGTCCACAACGTGCGCGAAATGTACGGCCTGCCCTGCGTGGTTTGTATCAATCACTTCAGCCACGATACGGATGGCGAGCTCGCGCTGGTCGAAGAAAGGATGCGCTCGCGTGACGCGCCAGTGGTGGTCGCCAGGCATTGGGCTGAAGGCGGCAAGGGCGCGGAGGATTTGGCTCGCGAGGTGGTGCGTGTAGTCGAGCGGGGCGACAACCATTTCCGCTTCGTCTACGAAGACAGCCTGCCATTGTGGGACAAGGCGCGCGCCGTCGCGACGCAGATTTATGGCGCTGCGGGCATCGACGCCGACGCGAAGGTGCGCGCGCAGATCGCCAAGCTGCAGGCCGAGGGCTACGGGCACTACCCGGTGTGCATCGCCAAGACGCAGTATTCCTTCTCGACCGACCCCAGCCTGCGCGGTGCGCCCTCCGGACACACCGTGAGTATTCGCGAGGTGCGGTTGTCGGCTGGTGCGCAGTTCGTGGTACTGGTGTGCGGCGACATCATGACTATGCCGGGATTACCCAAGGTCCCCGCTGCTACGAAGATCGACCTCACGCCCGACGGAAAAGTGGTTGGGCTGTTCTAGTGAAAAAGTGAATGAGTGAACGCGTGAATGAGTGAAGGGCTGAATGGGTAAGGCAGGAGGAGAGAGCCGGTTGACGAACACCCTCTCCCCTCGCGGGAGAGGGTAGGGTGAGGGGGAAGCTCGAACACGTCACCGCGCTGTCGGTTGGCGCCGAGGCGACGACGCCGATCACAAGTTGCGCTGCACAGGACTTTCACTGGCAGCGCGAGAACGTCCCTTGCCAGGCGGCGTGCCCGGCCGGCACCGACATCCCAGGCTACCTCGAGGCCGTCTATCACGGCCGCTTCCGCGAAGCCTACGAGATCAACCTGCGGGACAATGTGTTCCCCGCCGTGCTGGGCCGCGTTTGCTCGCGTCCGTGCGAGCCCGCTTGCCGCCATGGTTGGGCGGGTAACGGCGAGCCGGTCGCGATCTGCTTCTCGAAACGCTCCGCCGCCGATTTTTATCATCAGCAGCCGATCCTGCTGCCCAAGCTATTTCCGCCGTCGGGCCGGCGCGTGGCCGTCGCAGGCGCAGGGGTGGCCGGCCTCACCGCGGCACGCGAACTGGCGTTGCTGGGGCATAGCGTGACTGTGTTCGAGAAACACCGCGCAGCGGGAGGAATGCTGAACCAGGGTATCCCAGCGTTTCGATTGCCGCGAGATGTGATCGAGTTCGAGATAGAGCAGGTGCTGTCGCTCGGTATCGATCTGCGCTGCGGTGTCGCCGTGGGCAGTGATGCGCCGCTTGCCGGATTGGTCCGCGATTTCGACGCCGTTGTGCTGGCCGCGGGAACGCTGCTGCCCAACGTGCTTGTGCTGGAGGGCGTGGGCTTGGCGGGCGTCGAGCACGGCCTCGATTTCCTGCTGCAGGTGAATGAGCTGGGTCGGCGCACGGTTGGTGAACGGGTGGTGGTGATCGGCGGCGGATACACGGCCATGGACTGCTCGCGGACCGCGCTGAGGCTGGGAGCGAGCGGCGTAACCGTATGCTACCGGCGCCCGCGTAGCGATATGGTTGTGCTGCCGGGCGAGGTCGAGCAGCTGCTCGAAGAAGGGGGCGATCTTCGAAACGACTGTGCGCCGGTCGCATTTCTCGGTTCCGGCGGAAAACTGACCGGGGTCCGATTCGTGCGCACCCGCCCGGGAGATGCGCGGCGGGGCGACCGGGGCCAGCCCGTGCCGATTCCCGGCAGCGAGTTCGAGCTCGAGTGCGACAGCGCGATCCTGGCCACCGGCCAGTTTCCCGATTGCCGCTGGATCGATCGCGTGCTGGCGCAAGATTTGGTCGGCGACGACGGCTGGCTCAAGAGCGGAAGCTCGCCGCTCACCGGTAACCGGAAGATATTCGCAGCCGGCGATTTCGCGCTCGGCGCAACGACATTGATTCAAGCAATCGGTCACGCCAAGCGCTCCGCCGCCGAGGTCGACCGCTTTCTGAACGGTGCACCGCGGCTGCGCGCAGCGATCGCGGTCAGCGCCAGCTTTCAGTCGAAGACGCTGAGCGGCAGAACCACCGGGCGCACGCCCGAGATGAACGCCATCCCGCTCCACCCCATGCCGACGCTGCCGCTCGACCGGCGCGGTTTCCGCGATGAGGTGGAGACGGGCCTGGAACAGCCGCAAGCGCTGATGGAAGCGTCACGCTGCTATCTGTGTCACTACAAGTTCGAGATCGTGGACGAGAAATGCGTCCTGTGCGACGAGTGCCTGAAGGTCAAGCCAGTGCCCGACTGCATCGTCGAGATGTCTGCCTTGCTGCGCGACGACGAGGGGCGCATCAGCGGCTACCGCAGAGTGGAGGAGGGGAGAACCGATTCGCTCTACTACAACCGCCTGTGGATCGACCAGAGCAGATGCGTGCGGTGCGGTCAGTGCGAAGCGGTGTGCCCAGTCAATGCCATCACCATCCAGAAGGTGTCGCTCGAGTTCCGGTCGGAACCTTCCTCTCCACCTGCGGCGATCCCCTCTCCCCTTGCGGGAGAGGGATAGGGTGAGGGGCAGGTCAACCTAGACCCATCTCCCGTTCTGTGTGACGGTCAGCGTGGTCCCGCCCCACAGCACTGCATCCAGAAAGAAGCTCAGCACGGCGATGAACACGCTGGCGAAGAACGCTGTCCAGAAGCCCTTTACCTTGAAGCCCTTCACCACCGCGGATACCAACATCATCATCAGCGCGTTGATGACGAGCAGGAACAAGCCCAACGTGAGGATGGTGAGCGGCAACGTGAGCACAACCAGAATCGGCCGCACGATGGCGTTCACCAGTCCCAGCAGCAGCGCGGCGACCCAGAGCGCACCCGGGCTGGTGTAGGTGATGCCTTTGAAGATGTGGCTTGCCACCCACAACAGCAAGGTCGTGACGGCCCATTGAATCAGGAAGGGAACAAGTCCGTGAGGCATAGGCGGCGGATTGTGTCCGAAGCGAGGCGGTGAGTCCAGCTGCCCCCCTCACCCCAACCCTCTCCCGCAAGGGGAGAGGGAGTACTCAGGGTCGCTGAGAGCGGCGCGTGAGATTCACGACCCCGGCGTCCACGTGACCGCTCGGGCCAGCCCGAGCAGCGGCGTGCACGTGGGCAAGCTGATCGTCGAAGTAGAAGTCCGGCTCGAACACCTGCAGAAAAGGTCCCTTGTCCAGGCCGCCGAGGAACATCGCTTCGTCCACTTCGATGTCCCAGCTCATCAGCGTGCGGACGGCGCGGTCGTGCGCTGGAGCGCTGCGCGCTGTGACCAGCGCGGTGCGGATACGCATCGCAGAGCCGGGAGGCGAGCTCTTCTGCAGGGCGTGCAAGGCGCGCAGGAACGGCTCCATCGGTCCGGGCGGCAGCGGCTCGCCCGCGCGCATGCGCTCGTGCTCCTCGAACGCTGGCAGGCCGCGTTCCTGATAAACGCGCTCCGCTTCGTCGCTGAACAGGACGGCGTCGCCGTCGAA
>Ga0187780_10001063_pt1 | contig 20601 bp, 13 predicted proteins | sample 1015_Q2_SP10_20__FD_132429 | JGI IMG/M metagenome (GOLD analysis project Ga0187780, IMG submission 132429) | Tropical peat soil microbial communities from peatlands in Department of Meta, Colombia - 1015_Q2_SP10_20_MG | ecosystem: Environmental > Terrestrial > Soil > Wetlands > Peat | place...
AGGAGAGGCGCCGAAATGGCCTCATTCTCCCGTTTCCTCGGCACCCCCTGTTTCCTTGGAGTCGGCCAACCTGGGCGCGAACAGCAAGGAATCAACTGGTGGGATGAAATTTAATGATTGCTACCAAAATCCATCTTTCATAATAAGAATTGCTACCACTTTGGGACGGCAGCTCCACCTGCGAGCCCCTGCTACCCGATAACCCCCGCCTTCGCGGTGCCGACGACAAAGACGTCGACCCTGGGGCTCAGGCCCGAGGACGTTAGGGCGTCGACGACGGGCCCCACTCTCTCTTCGTCCACGACTGCATGGATTGCGTGGCCCATCATGTTCTGGCTCGCGTACAGCGCTCCGGCCCCCCTGGCCGCCTTGCCCAACCTTCGGACCTCGATGCTCTCGAATCCGAACTCCCCGGTGAACCACTCACCGAGGGCCGCCAGTTCGTTTAGCGTCGGGTCGGAGACGAACCTCCGAAGCGCCTCGTCTCCCAGCTTCACTATCCTTTGGGTGGTCTCAGCCGATGAAAGGGCGTCACGTTTGGTGAACGGAGCCAACGAAGCCGTCACCAGCCTGATGCCGCCTGGAACCTTCACATTGAGAAACTGCGCGACCCCGGGCTCCCCGGCCTTGGTTATGGCGCCGGCTCCGGCCCCGTCGTAGGTCACCGACACGGTCCCCAACCCTGTCTGCTCGATGACCTCCGCGTCGTAGGCGGATCTCGCGATCTCAGCCTTAGTGGCCCGCGCACCCACTGCAGACGCTACCGCGTAGACCGCCGAGAGGGCGGAGGCTGCACTCGCCCCAAAGCCGCAGCCGATGGGGACGTCGACCTGCTGCCGCAGCTCGAGCCTGTCGAACTCGATCCCGAGGCGCTCGGTGAGCAAGGCGACGGCTCTCTTGGTTGTCCTCGCTTCGTAGGCCGGGTCACCGTTGACGACGGTCGCGATTCCTCCCCGCCGTGCCGAGTTCAGGACCCGGGCCTCTGTCACGGCGCCCTTCGAGAGCACGTATCCTCCGCCCGTGGCGCCCGTCGGTGAGCTCCTGTGAGAATTCGAAGGGGAATAGGCGATGCTAAAGAAGTTCGTGATCGCAGCCGGGGCGAATGCGACCGCTGATCTAGGGGGCAGGTGACTTCGCCTGCAGCTTCGTTCCTGCGACCACGCTAGTGATGGGGGCGAATACCAGTACTAGGGCTGCTGCAAGCACGAAGTAGTCGGTCAGTCCCGGCCACAGAGAGATGGAGTTCGGCGACAGAATGATGTAAACCAACCCGATCAGCAAGAATAGGAGCGCGAATGCAAGAGATATCCCTGTCTGCATGCTCTTGACACCTACTGACCACTCCGGTCTGGAAGAGAGGATTCTTGATCTGCCGAATAGGGGGCCCACGGCTCGAACCAGCAATGGGACGGCGATGATGATCGCGGGGATTGATGTCATGTTCCAGAACACCGTTAGGCCTAGCACAAGACCGGGGAGAGTAAAGTGGGTGATGATATAGGTCACCGGCGTGAACACGGCAGCACCGAAGAGCACGACCGAAGTGGCAGCAATCAGGTTGCCCAGCGTTACAAAGGAGACGGTCCCGGCGACGAAGCCGGCCCAGCTCTTGTACTTCTTGACGAACCAGCCGAAGACGAGGAACGCGACGAAATTAGCCGGAACGCCCGCGATCAAGCTGAGGGCGGGGTTGGTCCCCCCGAGAGGAGTCAGGAAGAGCACGTCGCCGATGAAGGTTCCCAAGCCCGCGCCTATCGCGACCGGTATGGTCTCGGCAACAACTGCGAAGAACGCAGGAATGAAGATCCCGACCAGCAATTGACCCACCCCCCAGGGCGACGGAACGTAAGCCGTCAGTCCCTTGCCGATTGCGTACAGGACGGCTACAATCGCGATGAGACTGACCCTCGTTGAGACACTGGTCGAAGCCTTTAGCCCGTGGTTGTCCAACTCTTGAGGCCTGCCAAAGGCCCGATATATGACTGCCGTCTAATTTCTATAGAGAACTCTAGAGGCCAGGTGCTACACGTTTCGTGACTCGCGTGAACAGCTTCACCCTGCTTCTGGACAAGACGCGCCCGCAGCCATCAGGAGAAGAAAGCCGCTGGGAGTGACCGGGGCCGAAGCGTGGCACCTTCGTATGCGCCTAATCCGAATCCCGTAGGGGACCACGGTGGCGGCCAACTGAGGACGTGAGAGCGAAGAGTCTGAGAACTCCAAGAATGAATGACATAGCGGCCGCGGCCAGTCCAATTCCTCAGAGTCGCGCTGGCATCACTTGACGGCCTCTGAAAGTCAATGCCACGGCTGTACACCCTCGAGATTGGCGAATCCTCTCTCCCACCTTAATTAGAGGTGGCTGAATCGCCCGGGTTGCCGATGCAGGGCTTTCGAGTGAAATTCGCTCTTCAATCGCCCATTCTCCTGGGGGTGGTCCTCTTCCTCTTCGCCTCTGCCTTCCCTCCCTTCGACGATGTCGCCGAGGTCGACCTGGCACTTCATATGCTTCAGCATGTCCTACTGGTGCTGGCGGGGGTGGCCGTGGCGTACCCCCTCTTCAAGAGGAGGTCCCCGGCGCCGAGAAAGTGGGCAGGCTGGGCCTCCCTGGTCGCGGCGAGCGTCCTGATCGTCTACTGGCATCTTCCCGTGCCTTGGGATGCCGCTGTGCTTGACCCGGCGGTGCACGCCCTCGAGCACATCTCTTTCTTCGGGGTGGGGGCCCTCATCGGGACGTGGATCCAACAGCTATCCGACTCGGCAAAGATCGGTGCCCTGATGGCTGCCTTCTTCGGGCACATGGGCTACGCATTTGCCCTGATTGTGCCCTGGACCGGCCAGGTCTATGAGTTCTACTCGGTCGTGGACCAGACCATCGCGGGATGGGCCCTGCTGTTCACCGGCCCCCTCCTGATCGTAGGAGTCGCCTACCTCGTGGCGAAGAACCCAGGGTGGCTCGGCGGTTTTTCGGGAAAGGGATCTCCGGGGGCCAGGAGGGACACCTTCGTCGACAGCCTGCGGGTCCCGCGCTGGACGACTCCCGCGCTGACCTGCCTCCTTGTGGCGGTCACCCTGGTTTACTTCGGCTTCGTCGGCGTCACTCTGGCAGCCGGACGAGGACCGTCGGCGGCTGTCTCGACGGTCCAAATTTCGGAGACTCCGGTTTCCTGGCAGTACGCTCCCCAGCGGATCACGGTTATCCTGGGAGTGAACAGCACGGTGACCTGGCGGAGCAGCTCGATATCGTACGACTCGGTGACGTCAAGGAACGGAACCTTCGATTCGGGACCCATTCCCCCGGGCGGGAGCTACACGTTCGCCTTCAGCGCCCCGGGGACGTACGAATACTACTGCATCTACCATCCGTGGATGACGGGCAAAGTGGTCGTCCTTCCTGCCAGAGCCTCCTGACAGGACCCGCCGCGGGATGATTCTAGGCGAGGAAACTAAGACGGTGCCTCAGGAGCTCGTCCTCGAGGGACTGGAGGCCCGAAATCGTGCCGACGTCGAACCAGTCCTCGTCGGTGTAGTACGCCGCGACCCTCCCCCTTCTGCTCAAGAGGCTGGGGACGAAATGAGACATGAGGTCCGTGTTCTCCCGCCCCGCGACCCTCTTCATCAGGGCCATGGCCTTCGGCCCGGCGACCATGCACCCCGTGGCCACGCTGAGGTCGAGCCTCGGCTTCTCCCGAAAAGAGGTCACGATTCCCCCTCTTCCGACCTCGGCCGTCCCCACAGGGATCTGGTACCCCTTGGCCAGAACGAGGGTGGCGTCGGCGGCCTTCTTCCTGTGAAGGGACAGCAGGGCGGTAATGTCGAGGTCGGTCAGCACGTCCCCGTAGTAGACTAGCAACTCGTCGCATTTCGGTACGGCTCCGTTCAGCAGGGCGTTGGCTACCGCGTTGAGACTGCCCTTGAGTCCCCTCTGGTCGACGGAGTACGTCATCGCGACCCCATATTCGGAGCCGTCCCCGAAATAGCGCCTGATGTCCTCGGACCGGTACCCGGTCAGCAGGGCGACCCTCGAGATGCCATGGTGGGTCATGAGCCTGATTATGTATGCGAGAAGGGGAAGCTTCTTGGGACCGATGGGCACCATCGCCTTCTGGAAGTAGTCGGTCAGGGGCTTCAGCCGTTCGCCGCGGCCTCCGCAGAGGATGGCCGCCACCGTTGAAGGCCGCACAGCCTCGGTCGGACCAGTTGCTTACTTAATGCTTGGGCCGAGACCGGGCAACCTAGACCACGACGAAGGGCACGGTCTTGAAGCTCCCGGCGTTGTTCGAGTCTCCGGGGTAGGCAACCTTGACTTTGGCGCCCGGGGACGAGACGCCGGTGACCGAAATGGAGCAAATCCCCGCCGACGAGAGGGGACACGAAGGCGAAGAGAGCACGACGTTTCCCGCGCTTGTAGTCCTGGACCAGGTGACGTTCTCCCCTTCCACAGAACCGGCAAACCCAGCAAGAGTGGCGGTGCACTCGGTCGTAGAACCTACCTGCCACAGGGTGGTGGTCGTGCACAAGACTGATAGACTCGGCCTCGCGACTCCCACGACAAGCTTTACTGTATTGGAACTCTGGGAGTTGCTCGTATCACCGCCGTAAGATGCCACAATGGTCACGCCCCCCGAAGTCGTCCCGTTCAGGAGCACAGAGCAGCGGTTGTTAACCAGCGTGCAGGTGACGGCGACAAACGCAACGGACCCTCCCCCCGACTGTGACCAAGAAACCGTCCCCGACGGCGATAGGCCCGTCACGACGGCGGTGCACCTTACTTGTTTGGACGACCCAGCCCTCACGGACGTGAGGGTGCAGCTGACGGCCACCTTCGAGGTTCCAGGGCTGGCGAGAATGGAGAAGGTGGTGAAGGACGGCCGATAGTTGCTGTCTCCGCCGTAGCTGGCAGAGATGACGGCAAGACCCGCAGAGGTCGGCGTATAACGGACGCGGCACGTTCCCTTGGAAAGCCTGCATGACAGCGCGGAGAACCTCCCTGAGCTGTTGGTCGCCCACGTGACCTTGCCGGTGGGAATAGGCGACGCCAGCTTGCCCGTAGGGGAAACGCCCGCCACCTGAGCGTCACATGACGCCGGAGAGCCTGCGGCTATCCCCGTCGGCGCGCACGAGAGTGTAACGAGCGTCCCTCTGGAGTTCACCTGAAAGCTGCCACTGTCGTTCAAAAGAGGGGTGGGTTCCGCCAGGACTGGCCCCGATACGTCACTGATCATCGTGACGGCGACCCTCGGGAACTTCGAGATCGGGCCAGTCAGATGTCCTATGGTTGCATTGTCGGAACCGCCAGTCAATCCTGTGAAATAGGAACCGAAGTCCACCGTGCCGAAGGGGGAGAGGGCTGAGGGCGAGCACCCACGGCCAAAACACTCCTGGGGCCTCTCGGCGATCCATTCGGCCGAATTCCTTTGCGCACCGGGAACCGCCTGGGAGGTCGAATTGGAGCCTCCCTCGCTGCTCGAAACGGACGTCGTGAACCGGCCGTCGGCACCGTAGGCCACGCTCGCCGTGATCAGGTCTCCGGGGGTCACGTTGACCGAGTCGATGGGGACCGAAGCGTTGGGGTAGAACTCGTACCAGGCGTAGTAAAACGGCACCCCAGCGAGGCAGTCGGAGTCCGTTCCCACCTGTTCAACGGTGAGAGAGTCGTACCCGTCAATGCCTACCCAGAAGGACGCGAAGGTTGACGAAGTCCCCGAACAGCTCACGGCGGGGACAATCCAAGAGCCACCCACCGCCGATACGCTGCCGTTGGCGGCTGCCACGACGTAACCCGACCAATTTCTGCTGCAGTCGGAGCTGTTAGTGCCGGGAATGGACGGGCAGGTGAACCCTCCAAGCGGCTCTGCTTCCGACCTGTATCCAAGGAGGGGGGGCACGTAGAGTCGAGGGCGGGGCTGAACTTGGTTCGCGAACACCGGTGGAGCCGTGGGAGGCATGAGGAGCAGCGAGAGAAGAGGAAGAAGAAGGAAGGCTCTTTTCATGACCTGAACGCCGGAAGACCCGTGGTGCTCTTAAAACCTTCGAGGCATCCTGGAAGTTCCTTCAGCGGAGCGAGAGACTGGAGAACTCGGGGAAGGCGTGGCTGAATCCGCGTTGCCGTCAGGTACTGGCTTTTGCTGGCTCAAGGCCCGGCGCGTAATTCTGCCGATTGGCGCTCTGAACCAAAGTCTGGTCGAGCCTACGGAGCGACCCCGACACGGCCCCGGCGAGTGAACAAGCCAGCATCACGATGCCAGAGATCAGAATCCCGTCTGCCACGCCCACCCAGTATACCGCGAACGCCCCGAAGACGACGCTCACGGGAGCAGTGATGTAGTCTATGAAACGCCTGAATCCCAGGGCTCTGCCCAGCATTTCCTTCGGCACCGTCTCCTGGTAGTACGTCGTGCCGACGATGTCGAAGAAGGGGAGGGCGAGGCCGAAAAGCGCGGTCGGAAGGAGGGCGGAAGCAAGATTGGACGCGAAGGAGACGAGGGTGACCCCGGCCGCGGCGAAGAACATCGAGACGACGACCGCAAGCCTGCGCCGCGCCAGTTTCCCCCTCCTGGCCAACCAGAGTGTACCCGCCAGGAAGCCGCAGGAGCTGGCGGTCCCGAAGAGGGTGTAGCCCAGTGGCCCTGCATTGAGCACCTGTGTAGCGAAGACGAGCACGTAGATGTACCAGAAGGCGCCGAGGCCGAAGTTGAGCCCCGAGGTGAGGACGGAGATCATCACGAGCTCCATCCTGCCCTTGAAGTAACGGAAGCCCTCCTTGAATTGCTGGGACCACGGCGGGGACTCGGCGGCAGGCGGGGCCTTGGGAAGCACGACCACGACGAGGGCGACGACCAGCACCGCGAAACTGACGCTGTCAATGAGGAAGGGCACTCCCGTGCCGAACGCGGAGATGGCCAACCCGGCCAGCGCCGGCCCGACTATGCTGTTCCCCTGGAAGACCGACTCGAAGAGCGCATTGGCCGTAAGCAGTTCCCCGCTTTCGACGACGGCAGGGAGTAGGGCGTCGCTCGCCAGGTCGAAGAAGGCGCCGAGACCTCCCACCGACGCGGCAATCACGTAGATCATCAAAGGAGATGGGGTGCCATAGAGGACCGCCGCGCCGATGATTGCAAACAGGATTGCCCGGGTCGTCTCGGTGCCGATCATGATACCCCGCCTGCTCCACCTGTCGACGTAGACCCCGGCGTACAGCCTCACCACAGAACGAGGGAGCATGAAGACGACCCAGGTCACGGCCAGACTGAAGGCCGAACCGGTGATGCTGTAGACCAGCCAGGAAAGGGTAAGGTTCCCGAAGTAGTCACCCAGGTCGGAGAAGCCCCTCCCGCCCAGGAGTAGGTCGAAGTTCCGCTTGGTCAGGACCGTCCTGTAAGAGGGGCGATCGCTCGCTACCAAGTAGTCCTCTGAGAGGATACATGAGGCTCAGCGTATTTATCCTGTGTGCAGTGGGAACCCTCAAGGCCGCCGCCCGCGTGCCAAACGACTGTTCGCAGTCGGGGCCAAGCAACTCTTAAATCGAGTCTCAAGGAAAAAATCCTTCAGTGAATCTTTCCCGTCTTGGCAGGAATCGGCGCGCAATGGCGTGCCTCGCGGTCTTGGTTCTCTTCGTCACAGAGGCGGCCGCCGTGCACGTGGTTCGCGCGTCGCCCTCCGTCTCCGCGACGATAAAGGTGGGCAACACACCGGAGGGGATAGCGTACGATTCGGGCAAGGGCGTAGTCTTCGTCGCCGACGACCCCAACGGCCCCCATAAGCCGGGCTTCGCCCAAGTGATCTCCGATGCCACGGACAAAGTGATTGCGAACATCACCGTCGGGAACAACCCCTACGGCGTCGTCTATGACTCGGGGAAGGGAGAAGTCTTCGTTGCCAACAAGAACGACAACACGGTCTCGGTCATCTCTGACGCCACCGATTCGGTTGTCGCCACGGTCTCGGTCGGGACCTCTCCGTACGGACTGGCCTATGATTCCGGGGCAGGCGAAGTGTTTGTGGCGGACTCGGGTTCAAGCACCGTATCCGTGATTTCCGACAGCAACAACACCGTGGTCGGGACGGTATATGTGGGGAGTTCCCCTCAGAATCTTGCATACGACTCAGCAAAGGGAGAAGTATTCGTGGTGAATGTCGGCAGCAACTCGGTTTCTGTGATTTCAGACACCCCGAACGGCATCGTGGCAACAATCAGTGGGTTTCACCAGCCACAGGGAGCAGGGTATGACCCAAGGACGAGCCAAGTGTACGTGACCAGCGGCGGCGATGCCGTCATAGTCTCGGACAAGAGCAATGCGATTGTCAGCCAGATCACTCTCGAGAGCCTGCCGTTTGGGGTGGCGTACGACCCCGCCCAAGCCGAAGTGCTCGTCACAAACGCGCAGGCAAGCAGCCTCGCGATAATCCCCGACAGCAACCCCAGTTCCGTTTCATACGTCAACGTGGGAGCCTTCGACTACTACGTGGCCTACGACTCCGGAACAGATCAAGCCTTCGTCTCGAACGAGGGTTTGGAGACGGTCTCTGTCGTGTCCCTTGGTGCCCAGCCCCAGACCACCACTTCCGTCACTCCTCCTACCACCACTACTTCGGTGGCGCCTGTGCAGACCTCGACTCTTGCCTCCTCGACTCCGAGCGCGACCCAAGCCAACACCCAGGCCCTCCCTCCTACGACCCAGGCGCCCACTTCTACGACCCAAGCGAGTAGTCCGTCGTCGGGTCAAGGAGGAGTCCCCGAATTTCCGTTCCAGACGGGCCTGTTGGCCCTGGTTTTGGTCGCCGTGGTCGGTCTCTACGTCGTAGCGAGGGGCACCGGTTCTGACCCGTCCGACGGCCCTAGCTCAAGGTCCCCTCGGCGCTAGCGGTCACGGCGTCACGACAACGATCTCGCCGTGCATCCAAGGATGGAAGTTGCAGTGGTACGGATAGTCTCCCGTGACCGCGAAGGTATGCGAGTACCCCTCTCCCGGCGAAATCGAGCCCGAATCCCACGCGGAGCCGTCGCTCGTGCTCGTGTGGGGGGCGGAGTCACGGTTGACCCACGTCACCACTGTCCCCGTGGCGACCGTGACTTTGGACGGGACGAAGAACAGCGGATTTGTGGGAGAATGCGCGCCGGATGAAATCGTGACTATCGCGTGCGGCGGGCCGAACTCGACCGAAGGCTGCACGCCGTTGGGCGGCGCCACCCTTACTCTCGCCCACTGGAGCGAAAGCGACAGCCCCTGCCCAGTGTACCCTCCGCTCGCCGGGGACGGGGGGTAGTCGCCCGATACGGGCGTGGTGGAGGGGCCGGCCGTGTAGTTGATGAACTCGGCACTAGCCTTCGGCGACACACGAATCACCGTGTAGACCCCGGCGGCGCTGGTGCCGTTGAGGATGTAGCCATCGGTGTCTCCGCACCGGTTCGCTTCGCCGCTACTGTTCCACTGATCGGGGAAGACTCTGTTGCAGCTGGACCTGATGAAGTCTCCCGCCCAGTCGGGATTCCCATTCCCCGAGTCGTGGAGAGTCTTCGATGTGGCAATCCAGCCGAGGTCGGTCTGGTTGGCGAACGACGTCACGAGTGAATCGAAAGCAGTCCCTGGGCCGAACTTCTTCTTTGTTGCAAAGAAGCCTGGAGCAGCACCGAAGTTCACCTTGAGGGAATTGCTCCTGACGAACGACCCACCGGCAGTCAGATTCGCCCCCCAGAGGCTGTTCGAGCTTCCGACCTTGAAGTCGTCGTAGAGCGAGAAGACGCTCCGCCCGTTGTCATACTGTGCGTAAGTCGGACTCAGCTGAGGCGCCTCTCCTGCTTTCCCGAGTCTGAAGAGGTTCGTCTGAAGACCCGCAAACCCCATGTAAACAGTTACGTTTCCGTCTGCCGGCACGCTCGTGCTCATCCTGAGCCAGTAGACTGTCGACTTCGACGAATTCGAGTTTCCGGACTCGAGCCACGAGGGGATTACGGCACCGTGACTCGTGAAGAACTCGACGTTTTCGAGCCCGCTTGCCTCGAAGGGGCGGTAGAGGCTGGAATTCACGACCAGCCACTGGTCGTAGACCCTCGGCGTCGGAATAGGCTGAGAGTTGAGGAGGGATACTGGCACGTAGGCGACTATCCCTCTGAGGAGGGTGAGGGGGAGGGGTGCGACCCATCCCTCGCTTGTTGCAGTTCTGGTGGTCGTGGTGGTCGTTGTGCCACAGGGAGGATAGTAGCAGTAGGCGGAGACCTGCTGAGCCCCCTGAACCGTGACGACCCCGATCAGAATCGAGGCAATGACAAGGATCGAGACCCACCCGTGCCCAGCAGAGAAGGGTCTGTGCCGACCCCTTCTGTGGGAAGACCCCAGGAAGCGCACGTTCAATCGACTTCGTCGAAGCGCGCTGTTCGAGGAGCAATTAAGACTACTTCAAAATCTCTTCCAAATTGGACGTCGGAGCAGGCCGTGGCTAGCAAGCGTACTCTTGGGGTCGGGACTCTTGCCTGAACCCCGAACAAACCTGTATTATCTGCGCACGGAGAGACCTTCCTGATTTGGACTCGGTGGCCGCTTGCCTCCCTGCCCTTGTCGGCAGCGGGGATGCACGAGTTGCATTCTTCGCGAAGCGAGACCTGCTGGGCGAGACCGGGAAACCAGTCGAGGGCCTGTGGACCCTAAAGGATGCCGAGCGCATTCTGAGAAAGCAGCTCCCTGGCGGAGGCTGGCGCTACCCGAACCCTCACGCGAAGGAATCAAGCCCCCTGCAGGACTACGACCAGCTCGAGACCTACAGGCGCCTCGGGCAACTGGTGGAGCAGTTTGGCTTCGACAGAAGCCACCAGGCCATCTCGGCAGCGGCCGAGTTCCTGTTCAGGAAGCAGACGGACGGAGGTGATTTCAGGGGGATTTACGGGAGACAGTACACCCCCAACTATACGGCGGGAATAGTGGAACTACTAGCCAAGGCAGGCTACGCTGGAGACCCGAGAATCGAGAGGGCATTCAGATGGCTGCTTGCTGAGAGGCAGGCCGACGGAGGCTGGGCCATTCCCTTCAGGACTTCGAAGCAGAGATTCCAGTCCAAGGCGACCCACAACGCGATTCGATCCCCGACTACGCTAGAACCCGACCTCGCAAAACCGTCGTCCGCGATGGTGACAGGGGTCGTGCTGAGGGCGTTCGCGGCGCACAAGGACCGAAGAAAAAGCCCCGAGGCCCGGAAGGCTGCGGAACTGCTCCCTCCGAGGTTCTTTAGGCGGGACGCCTATGTCGACCGCGGTTCGCCCGACTACTGGGAGAGGGTGACATTCCCCTTCTGGTTCACCGACATCGTGTCCGCCTTGGATTCACTGTCTCTGGTGAACCCGGCCCTGAAGAAGAGGGAAGTGACCCACGCCCTAAGCTGGCTTCGGGGAAGGCAGTCGAAATCCGGCCTGTTCGAGCTCAGACTGTTGAAGACAGGCGACCCCATGCTGAAGTACTGGGAGTCTCTAGCAGTGTGTAGGGTTCTTGGGCGATACCAGATGGCCGCTTAAGTTTCGTGCTGCAGTTCGATTGCCGATTCGGGTCTCCCTAACACCTTCGGTTGAAGAGCAGATTCATCTGGATGAACTTGACGTTCTGCTGCAGTAAAAAGGGAAGCCCCAACATCCTCGCCGAGGAAATTGGGACAGTACAGGGTACTGTTCGGCGAACGAATAAGCAAAGAGGGGAAATCCTAACGAACACACATACACACGCGTTGATCGCAGTCTTCATTGTCTCTCTGATGTTGCTTTCAACCATGGCAGTTCCCGCGACGCAAGCCGCCTCCCCAACAGCAATTAGCAACGCAATCACGAAAGGACTGGCATACCTTGCAGCCAATCAGAATCCAGACGGAAGCTGGTCCGGCTATCCGGTGGCTTCGACAGCAATGGCGGTCTTGGCCTTCGAAAACGAAGGCTTCTACGGCTGGAACAGCTCAAGTCCCTACCACACCACAGTGCAGGCCGGCTTGAACTGGCTCTTCTCAGAGGCCAGTGTACAGACAATAAACAGTGCCAATTCGGCGGGTAACCCAGATGTCAGTGGGGACGGTTACGGAATCGCCTGGTATTTTGACGGCTATTACAACTCGGTCTACGAGACACCGATGGTGCTCGCGGCCATCGTGGCTTCGAACGCACCGACAAACGTCACCACAGTGGGCCCGACAGGCGTGGTGGGCCTAACCTACAAGCACGTGGCGCAGGACATAGTCGACTGGATAGCCTGGGCCCAAAACAGCAAGCCTGGATGTTGCGGCATCTACGAAGGGGGGTGGAGATATTCACCACAGTATGGGCAGTCAGACAACTCAGTGAGCCAGTGGCCAGTCATGGGCTTGCTGGCTGCTAAGCTCTGGGGAGTGAGTGCGCCCAGCTGGGTCGCAACCGAACTGCAGAAGTGGATAATATCAGACCAGGACCTTACCGGAACACCCAACACAAATCCGTACTATGGAGCATTCGACTACCTTCCGGGCTACACTCCAGCCTACATAGTCAGCCCCGCGGAGTCGGCAGCAGGAATACTGCAGCTGACGTACGTCGGAGCAGCCAGCACCAATGCGAGTCTCCTGGCAGCCGAAGGATACCTGTACCGTGATTGGCTCACCGGGACCCCCGGCGACAATCCGGGCGGGTGCTCTCCAGTCTGGGGCTGCGGCTTCAACTACAACATAGGCGCTTTGTACGACATGTACGCCGTAATGAAAGCGATGAGGTCGACAACGCCTACGCCAACGACCTTCATCCTGAACTACACAAAGCCAGGATCAATCGAGTGGTACAACGGACACAACGAGTATGCTGACGCGCTCGTAGGCAACCAGTCAGCAGACGGACATTGGAACAACTGGGTCAATTGGGCCGAGAACGACGACGTGTCTGACAACCTGGGCACGGCCTGGGGCACACTGATTCTCGAGCCAATCCCCGTCCGGGTCACCTACACGCTCGAAGTGGACGTCGTTGACAACGTCGGCAATCCCATCTCAGGAGCGACCGTAAGTGCGGTCGGACCAACCACCCAAGGCGGCACCACCGGTGCCGACGGGAAGGTGGTGTTCAAGAATATTCAAGGCGGGACATACACCGTAGCGGCCTCCGAGGCCTGCTACGTGTCGGCGTCCCAGGTCGTGGCCCTGACCACGGACACAAAAGTCACCCTGACACTGCTGCCAGGCTCCTGCATCAGCGTCCCTGAGTTCGGAGCTTCTTCACTGATTTTCGTCACTGCCATCTGCGTCGCCGTTGTCCTCTTCATGGGGTTCGCCAAACCCATGAGGTCTAGGAAACAACGCACTCAGACAGACACTCAAAAGTAGGGAATTCCCCTTCCCTCTATTTTCCATTGCGTGAGGTCGCTCTAGTTCAAGGCCCATCTCGTATCCAGCCGCTGAGGTTTGGCCAGCACAAGCCGAGCCCTAGACACGTGATAGGTATAGTCTTCGTGTGAATTGGGACGGACGGGGGGCGAAGAAGCCGCCAGGGGTGCCCGTGACGGCGGCGGTTGGCCTTCCGATTTCTTCGCCCCTCGGGTCGAACGATGGGTCTTTGTTTCATGCGGAAGATTTTTCGCCAACCGTCAGGCACAGAGTCTCTCTGTGCACCATTCGACCCACGGTTGGAGTCAGGGAGACGAACGGATACTTGAGATTTCGGAATCCAGAATACTTCTCGGGGGTGATCGGCGCAGACCAGGAATCTGCGCCGAGCCTAGGGCCAGCCGTCCGGCTCAGCCCAATCTGAGCCTCCTCAGCAGGTCGAGGTACCTCGGGTCTGAACGCACACCGTCCAGGTCCGAGTCGTATGCAATCGCCATGAGGGAGTCCTCCTTCCTCGAGTAGGAGCGCTCTAGCCACTCGAAACCCTTGTCGATATCGCCCAGGTAGAAGTGGAATAGTGCCGTCGAATATGCATTCATTCCTGCCTCCTGAGAGTTGGCCTCAGCCTCAGGAAGGAGTCTTTTGGCCGTCTCCTTGTCGTCCAGGCAATATGCCATCATCAGGCTGGCAGACACGTCTATCAACGGAAACGTGTCGCGCAGCAGCTCCACGAACTTCGCAAACTCCCCTCTCATCTCGTCGAACAACTTCAGCCTTCCATAGGTGTAGGCCAGGTCAGCGTGTACGGCCCTCAGGCCCAGCTCGACGGCCCTCCTGTAGGGTTCGACCGCCTTGGCGTACTCCCTCTTGGAGACGTAGTAGTCGCCCTGATTCTTGTTGATTATGGGCGAGAGCGGATCCAACTCCACCGCCTTCTCGATCGTTTTCAGGGCCTCCTCCCACCTCAGTTGAGGCAGCAGGGTCCACATGTACCACTGGTGGGCGGTGGCGTAGCTCGGCTTGAGCCCGATGGCCGCCTTGAACTCCTCCTCGGCCTCCCGGAGCCTGTACTCGAACTCCAGGGCAAGCCCCTTCGTGGTGTGCGCCTCGGCCAGGCCGGGGTCGAGTTCCAGGGCCTTCGCCACCATCTCCTTCGCCCTCTTGAGGTTCGCTTCCAGGTCTACGTTCCACTGTCGCAGTCCCAGGCAGCAGTCCGCAATGCCTGCGTATCCCAGGGCGAAGCCCGGGTCCTCCTTGACCGCCTGCTCGAAGAGTTCCCTAGCCTGGAGGAGGCCGGACTTGCTGCGCGTGTTCCACAGGGACCTGCCCTTCAGGTACAGGGAATACGCGGCTGTGCTCTCTGTCGGCTTTCTCCCGAGCCTCTCGTCCTCAGGGGAGAGAACTCTCACCCGGAGCGCGTCAGCGATCCGCCTGGCGACGTCGCTCTGGACAGCGAAGACGTCGTCAAGGTCCCTGTCATAGTTCTGGGCCCAGAGGTGCCTGTCTCCAGCCACATCGATGAGCTGGGCCGTGATTCGAATCTTGTTTCCAGCTTTCTTGAAGCTTCCCTCCAGTATCGAACCGACGCCAAGCTCTCTTCCTATCTCCCCGAGTCTCTTGGACGCCCCCTTGTAGACCATCGCAGAGGTCCTAGAAATGACGCTCAGACCGCTGATGCCGGACACGGTCGTGATTATCTCGTCGGTGATGCCGTCTGCGAAATACTCGTCGCTCGGGTCGGGGCTCATGTTGGCGAAAGGAAGGATTGCGATCCTGTTCGCGGGGTAAGTGATAGTTTCTGATACGCCTGACCTCTCCCAGGGCATGACGACCTTGTACACCTCCACTGGAATGCCAACGTTCTTGAGAGACTTTTCTCCGATGGAAACAAACCGAAGTTCTGACTTGTTCCTGACCTGTTCGTAGACTTGACTTGTCACGCAGACTCCCCCTTGCTCGGCGAGAGATTCGATCCTGGAAGCTATGTTGACCGCGTCCCCAAGGATGTCATTCCCGCTCTCTACCACGTCCCCGACATGAATGCCAATCCGAATCGAAAGCGGCTCGCCCCTGGCAACCTTCCTATCATGCATCATCTGCTGGACAGCGACTGCGCAAAGAACGGCGTCCAAAGCGCTTTGAAACTCGACTAGGAAAGCGTCGCCTATGGTCTTGATTTCACGCCCTCCATGGCTCGAAAAATGCGGACGAAGGAGAATTCGATGCCTTTCGAGTGCCTGAAGAGTGGAAGACTCGTCCCTCTGGGCGAGAGAGGTGTAGCCTACGACGTCCGTAAACATTATCGCAGCGAGTCTGCGTTCGCCATTTGACAACTGGATTCCTTTCGTGTAGCTGAGCCGATGATTTATCGGTTTGCGGAGTGCTGAACGGGCCCGGAGGGATTCGAACCCTCGACCCCCAGCTCCGCAGGCTGGTGCCCTAATCCGTGCTAGGCTACGGGCCCGATTCCGCTCGCAAAGATTGGTTAGTTATGTCTTAGGTGGAATCCTTCAGCGCATCCTTCATTCTCGCAGCGACGAAGGCGGTCCCAGCGTCCATGACGTATGGACCCAGCCGAGGCCCCTTCTCAACGCCGAGCAGGATCTCATAGATTGCGGGGAAGAGCTCGCCTGGCTTCAGGCCGTTGCCCTTGGCCGACTCAAAGGCAAGGTTCTGGACATCGTCAGCTGTCCTGCACTTCGACAGGCCTTCGACGAAGTGAGAAAGGGCTCTTCTGGCGCCCGGAGTGATTTCCACCCTCGTTGGTTCGCCTTTCCCTCTTCTCCGCGCGAATGCCGCCGCCCAGGCGATGCGCTCCGAAAGTGCCTTTGCGTCCGCCCTGATGCCGTAGGCGTCGAGCCTCTTTGCGACGAAGCTTTCGACGTCGTGAGGAGGGGCAACCGAGGCGAGCTGCTCGAGGAGGCGATAGGGGACGTGGGCTCGGGGATTGTCAGGGACCTTGAGGAGGACCGCGTACTCGTACAGGCCCCTCTGCTTCGCGTCCTTCATCGGATTGGGGTCTCTCTTCTTCGAGAAGTAGTAGTCCTCCAGGGTGTCGAATTCGTCCATGTAGAACGGCACATCCTCGATGGCGACGTTCCTCGCCCCCACGATGCGCTTGTACATGAGGAGTCTGATGCTTTCCGGCGAGGCGTACTTGAGCCATTCCTCAGAAGTCACAAGGTTCCCCACCGACTTCGACATCTTGCGCCCTGACTTGTCCTGGAAGAGCTCGTACCTGGTGTGATAGGGCGGAGGGTACTTCAGGACGTGCCCCGCCACCCAATCGTTGATCTTCACGGAGTCGGTCAGCTCCTTTCCGTAGGCCTCGAAGCGGATGTCGAAGGCGGCCCACCTGGCCGCGAACTCGACCTTCCACATGAGCTTCCCGTTCCCTTCGGTGATCTTCGCCTCCCCCTCAAAGCCGCACCCCTTCAGGAACTTCTCGCCCAGCTCCGTCCCCTCGCATTTGTAACGGACGGTGTCGCGCTTCCTGTCGAATGAAGTGGACTGCGTGGTGTAGATTCTCCCGCACTGCCCGCAGACCGGCGTGTAGGGGAGCCGCCCTTCGTACTTCGACTGGCCCACGAGCTCGTTGATCTTCTTTCCCACGACGCCTGCGTGCGCGAGGATTGTCCTGATCTGGTCGTTCAGGACCCCTGACTTGTAGGCCTCGGCGCCGCTCTGGAACCTGTATTCTATCCCGATCTTGTCCAGCGACTCCCGGAGGAGCGAACCGACGTGCTCGGCGTAGGTGGAGTGGCAGCCGAAGGGGTCCGGGATGCGCGAGACCGGGTGCGCAATGTAATCCTTGAGCCAAGATGGGAACCCCGCCGGGACCTTCCTGAGGCCGTCAAAGTCATCAGAGTACGCTATCAGCTCGGACTTGTAGCCGGCGGTCTCCAAAGCGAGCTTGATTCCGTAGCTCCTTATCGCGTCCCCGACGCTCCCGATGTGAGGGAGCCCAGACGCGCCCAACCCGCTCTCAACCCTGAGAAGCGATAGGCTTCTGCCGAGCCCCTTCTCCCTGGCGACGGCTTCGGAGGCGACTTTGTCGAGCCAGGTTCCCCGGCCAATCACCTTGAGCTGTTCCAAGTCTCCACGGAGCCGCAGCGGCGAGAGTTTTTAGGCCTTCGGCTGGCGCTAACGAGAGGACTACGGCCCTGCGGGCCTTCGTCTCGCAGCAAGATATGAGAAAACCAAGATGGCAGTGAACAGGGCGGCCGGCACGACCTGAGCCGGGAACTCGGGGATCCCCCCACCGGTCGAGGAGGTCGATGCCGGGGGCGCTGCGCTCGTCGAAATCGATGTCGTCGAGCTGGTCGCGGGCGTGCCGGTGGATGCGGAGAGCTTGACGGCGAAGACCTGCCCGGTCGTCGTCCCGTTGAGCGGGGCTATCAGGTAGGCCCAGTCGCCTGCCGTAACCAGGTCGCTGGGGGCGTTCGCCCAGGGAAGGTGCAGCTCGCCGGAAGCCGGCTTGCCCTCGCTCGACAGGGTCACGTTGTACCAGTGAAGGTTGAAGCTGTTCAGCAGGAAGCCGCTGGAGTTGATGAACTGGTCGTTGCTGACCCAGGTGGCCATCCCGTTCTGGAAGTCGGCGAGCGCGCTGAAGTACCCCCCGACGACGACCTTGGGGGCGCCCTCCCTGTATATCACCGGGTGCTTGAGGTATGCGACAGTGTTGTTGTACACGTCGTAGAAGTTGTACGTGTAGTCCGCGCCGCTCCCGTTGATCCACGCTGCCCATCGGCCGTCGACCCAGGTCTTGGGGAAGCTCGTCTGGTCGACGATGGTATTGTTGGTCAGGGCCTCGAAGATGCCGAGGTGGCCGTTCCAGAGCTCCACAGAGGCCGTCCTGTTCGTCTGCCAGTAGGGGGTCGTGTACCATAACATGCTGGCGCCATCGGTGGTCTTTCCAGGGAAGGCTCCGGCTGGGAACGTCGCATCCATCTTCACCTTGAAGTCGTTGTTCCCGCCGGGAGGCCGCAGCGTGTCGAGGAGCCTGAGCGTGCCGTCCCCGAGCTTGTAGATCAGGAGGTTCCCCCACATCCCCACGAAGCTTCCGAAGCAGGGCGGTTCCTCCGTGCAGGTCGTGACCCCCTCGGGCGCTTGCCCTCCGCCTGGGTCAGGTGGGCTGAAGGACTCGACGGTGTGTGCCACGTTGCCCACGTTGAGGTCCCCCACGTTCAGGTCGAGGTTGGTCTGATAGTGATCGGGAAGCTCGCACGAGTTCTCGACGACCGTGTAATCGGCGGTGACATAGGTGAACCCCGCGTACCCCCCGCTGATGACCGCCACCGGCGCCTTCGTCTGCTCCAGTGCCTGGTACTGATACGAAGCCGGGTTCCCCGATTCATCGGTGTACTTGCAGGTCAGCGTGACGACCGAGTACTCGCTGGGCGACGGGCCAGTAGTCGGCTCATACGACGTCCACTGTCCGTTCGAGAACTTGGCTAGCTCTGCGGAGTACTGGGCAGGGAACTCATTGAGCACCTGTCCAGAGGAGTCCGTGATGGTCTGGTTGGGGACCTGCAGCTGGTAGGCGATAGCTACGACCGCACTCGAGCCGTCGATCGTCGGATGGGTCCCCGAGATGCCCGGACTAGGGGCGCTGTACTGGCTGAAGGCAGGCACCACGGCAGGACCGAAGTTGAAGGGAGGGCTGAAGGCCAGCTTCCCTACACCCTGTGAGGTCCAGGGCGCCTTGATTGTGTACTTGTTCCCAGTGGCGGTGCTGAACCCAGACGTGTCGTACGAATAGAGATTGGAGGTGGCGTTGGCCGAATAATACACGACGACCTGGCCCCGATAGTACCACAGCCCCAGGTTGTTGCCAGCCGGGATGCCTGACTTGTCCTGTGTGAGCGTCCTGGCCTGAATCTTGTCGGTCGTGTAGTTCAGGAAGCTGTACGTGAAGTTGCTCGGGGTCGCACCTGATGCCAGGGACGAGCACGGCGCCCAGGCAGTTCCGTTTCCCCAGGCCCGCGGGTCGCCGAAGAGGGGGTTACCCGTCAGGGGCGGCGAGAAGAAGCAGTTCGAGTACTTCGTCTCGGTGAGTTGAATTATCGTCGGCCCGGAAGCGCCTGTTGCTGCCGCCGCAGGTGAGAAGAGCGGCGTGGCAGCCAGGGACAGGAAGAGAACCAGAACCGAAAGCGCGAGACAGCCCTTTGCCGAGACGTGCATTAGGGCCGCGGTTCATCCAGTCTACTTAAGCCTTGGGCTGATTTGGGATTGAAACGGCTCGCTTCAGCGGTAGTACGGGACTGCGACCTTCTCCATCGGCTTGCCTTCCCTGGACTGCCTGACCTTCTTGATGGCCTCGACGAAGTGTTCCATCTCCACCACTGCCTCGTCCATGTGTTTCTTCGTGTCCTCGGGCTTGGGGTACTTCGAGATGAACTTCTGAAGCACTATCGAGACGGCCGTGTTCGTCAGCAGGGCCATGTCCGCACCGCTGAACCCCTCCGTCGCCTCGACTATCCTGTCGGCGTCCACGTCCTTGGCTATGGGGACCCCTTTCATGTGTATCTGGAGGATTTCCTTCCTGGCGGCCTTGTCTGGGAGCGGTATCAGGATGAGCTTGTCGAACCTCCCAGCCCTGAGCAGCGCCGTGTCGACGATGTCAATCCTGTTGGTCGCCGCGAGGACCACGACCCCCTGCAGGTTCTGGACCCCGTCCAGCTCTGTGAGCAGTTGGCTGACCACCCTCTCGGTCACCATGCTGTCCCCTCCCATCCCCCTCGTCGGGGCGAGGGCGTCGATCTCGTCGAAGAAGATGACGCAGGGTGAGGCCTGGCGCGCGCGCCTGAAGATTTCGCGGATGCCTCTCTCTGACTCTCCCACCCATTTGCTGAGAAGCTCTGGACCCCTTACACTGATGAAGTTGGCCTCGCTCTCCGTGGCGACGGCCTTGGCGAGAAGGGTCTTCCCGGTCCCTGACACGCCGTGGAGCATGATGCCCCTCGGCATGGTGTATCCTATCTTGTCGTATAGGGATGGGTACTTCAGGGGCCACTCGACGGCCTCCTGCAGCTCCTTCTTCACCTGGTCGAGCCCGCCGATCTCGGACCACTTGACGTCCGGGGTCTCAAGGTAGACCTCCCTCATGGCCGAGGGCATCACGTCCCTTAGGGCGTCCTCGAAGTCCCCCATCGTCACTATGAGCTTGTCCAGTGTCTCCGGGCTGAGCCTGTCCTCTTCCAGCTTGATCTCCGGGAGATTCCTGCGGAGCGTCTTCATGGCTGCCTCCTTGCAGAGGTACTCGAGGTCGGCGCCGACGAACCCGTG
>Ga0187780_10001064_pt1 | contig 20577 bp, 25 predicted proteins | sample 1015_Q2_SP10_20__FD_132429 | JGI IMG/M metagenome (GOLD analysis project Ga0187780, IMG submission 132429) | Tropical peat soil microbial communities from peatlands in Department of Meta, Colombia - 1015_Q2_SP10_20_MG | ecosystem: Environmental > Terrestrial > Soil > Wetlands > Peat | place...
ATGTGTACTCTATGGTCAACGATCTTGAACACTATCGAGGAACCTTTCAGATTCTCCTCTTCTTGTATCGGGAAGGTCCATCGACAGCGTATCGCATGCGGCAACACTTGAGACCTGGGCCCGAGGCGATTCAGAGTTCCCTGAAGTACCTTACGAGGACGAGGCTCGTCCGACCCTCACGATCTCTCTCCTTCCCGTTTGGGAGGTCGTATGAGCTGACCGATTGGGGACGAGACTTGGTCGAGTCACCGGTGCGAGCGTGGCCCTACGTCCTCCTGAAGTAGGAGCCACGTACGGGTCGAGTTCCGTCTAGCGGTTCTCCGCTAGCGGGATTCCCGTTAACGGGCGTCCCGTCGACGGGAATCAGTGCGCAGTCGTGTATAGTTCAAGACCCATTCTAAAGTAGCCAGGGCCGAGCGCATGATAGCGCACGACGAGGGCAGGCCAAGGACCGTTTCGGGTGTGGCCCCAGACCCACTCGGCAACTCGTTCCCGAGTTCTTCAGAGACCCTGGATTCTGGCGGTCTGGGTGAGCGACAGAAAAGCTGCAAAAGGGGGCACGAAAGACAATGAGCGGCGCAAAGCGCCGGCGCGGAAGATCTCAGGAGCGGCTGGCCAAAGTACTCGTAAGCATCGCGGTGGGTCTGGCTCTTGTTGTGACAGGCGGGTCCTTCGGGATGGCGAGAGCGGACAACGTTGGACCCGATCGTCCTCCTGGCGGAGGAGGCAATTGTCCGACCCCATACACCCTCAATCTGGCGGCGATGGTGCTAACCAACGCCACGAACGCCACGATCTTCTTTTGGGAAGTGAGTGGAAGCGGTGCCCCGGATGGAACGGCGAACCTGAACTTCGGATTAACCACGAGCTACTCATGGGGGGTGCTGTCCGGCGCGACAGTGAGCTTCGCGCCTTCGGGGACAGTGAGAGCGTTCATTGACTTCCTGCAGCCCACGACAACTTACTACTTCCAGGTCTACGCTCAGTACTATTGCAGTGACAATAGCGGAGCCCACTGGTACATTGGCACTCTCGGCAGCTCGTGGACAACCAGCGCGGACAAGCTCTCACCATTCACAGTCTCGGGTCAGGTGACAAACTCGAAGGGGCAGGCGGGCACTGGCCTGCTAGTCGAAACTTCCTGCACTGACCCCCAGGGTCTTCCTTCATATTGGACAATCACGAACTCTGCCGGTAAGTACAGCGTATCGATTCCCGTACTCAATGTTGATACTCCACAGGGCTGGCAGTACCTGCCTTGTCCTTCTGGAGGCGGAGTGCTGGTTTCGCTTGTGAATTCCGCTCAGATTCCACCAGGAGGAAATGGGTACACTTCGATGTGGTTGGGCTACTTCAACGAATCCATCACGATTCTGGCCCAACAGGTCGTTAACTTCGTGCTGCCATCGAACTTCATCTCTCCATACATTCCGGAGGTGATCGATTTCAGCAATGCACCCGCGAACTACGGCACAATCACGTACACTCAGACGTTCACCGCGTCCGAGACCCTGGAACACGAATGGTCTGTCTCTGGTGGATACGTGGGGGGCATCGGAATCAGTGGATCAACCCAGATAACGAAGTCATTGACCGCGGGGTCAGGAGCTTGGTCAAATAACGGGACGCTCGATTGGGGTGCCCAATGGAACACTTCTGGAACGGTGTACTTCAACGCGACGCAGCGGACTTGGAATATCACCTCGCTCAGCACCTACGGTGGTGCTTACACGGACGGGTTCTCCTCCCAGTATGGTATTGCTCCCCCCACAGACAATCTCGAACCCGGTAAACTTCCTCCCGGGGCATATTACCTGAAGGACTCCAACGGAAAAACGATGCAGAATGTCGGAACTCCGGCTGGCAAAGGCCTTCAGGGGGGAATTGAAACGTCCACAACCACGGCGACGAGCGTGGGAATCACCCTCTCGTTCAGCCTCTCGATAGGCATCCCGGGAACGCAGGCATTGAGTTTCAACGCTCAAACAGGGTGGTCCCAGACGACGTCTAGCACATACTCGCAGGACCTGACGTGGAGCATCGGGGGAAATCAAGCCGCGTGCTATGATATGTTTGGCGAGGGCGGCAACCCCAACGCGTCTCCCGAGACGACCGACCTCATCGGAATTTTCTATTGGGTTCCGTCCCAGGTGCAGAACGGGGTCCCGACTTGCACAGGAGGCTAGCCCTCAGTTACGGTTACAAGTGCTTACGGACATTGCTCGTCGGCGGGCTGATTCAGAGTAATGCAGCGAGCACGCTTGGTCGCGACAATCGTAATCGCGATGGCCCTTGTTTCAGTCAGCGCAGGGATTTGGTGGTTTGTGGAACCTCACCCTGGCGGGGCTTCTCCTCGGCCGACGATTCGGGCCGATGGTCCAGCACTGCTTCAGGCGTTCGGAGACGTCAATCAGTCGATTCGAAAGGAAACGGGGGGTCCGTGGCACCTGTTCTGGTTCGTTGGTGTCGCCGCGCAGGCACCATTCAGCCCGAACGTAGTCGGATATGGGTTGCAAGTCAATCTTACCGCGAACGCCTGCGGAGACCAGTACAACGGTCTGACACTCTGGAATGGGACCATCCCTACCTTCGATGGAACATTCGACTCAGGTACGGCTCCCTTCTGGCAGTTCGCATTCTACTCCAACTCAACCGGCTTGACTCTGCTGGCAACGAACGTCCTCGGAGTTGTCACAATCTACCCTCCTGAGAACATCACTAGTGACGTGGGGTGCTACCCTTGGGACGATGCGCCAAACCCAAGAGGATGGGTACAGGCACTGACAGGGCTGCCTACCGATAGTCCGACACTGGTTCAGAATGCGATCGCGAGAATCAATCAAACGTGGTGGTCACGACAGGGCCCCGTAGTGGAGATCATGACGACTGGTCCGGGCGCATTCACGGCTGTCGCCCAGACGATTGGCAGCATCGGCGTGTTCTATCAGCAGTGCGGACTAGAAGGCATCGCTGGGATCACCCCGGACGCTGACGTTTACGAGGGGTTAAACGGCTCATTCACGGGTCTCTTCAACGGCACGACGAATTGTGCCTACCTCAATCATCCTTACTTCGCAGGATACGGATCATACAAGCTCCTTCCGTCACCGTCGACCAAATCGCAGCTCGATTCCACACTTCAAGTGACAACGCCGTTTCAGGTCGCACTCACCTATCCCAACGGGTCCATCGACAGTTACGATGGATGGGGACTCGCCAACTGGATGACGAGTTGGAACCTGACCGACTCCTCGAGTTCTCCTCTTCCCCTCAGTGGTCCCTCTTGCGCCTCCTGGGTAGTTTCTGTCCAACAGTGTCTCGCGAACTCGACCGGATGGTATCTCGTGGTTCTATCGGAAGGCGGGAAGTGGATCAACAGCTACGGCCTTTTGCAGGACGGCAAGATTGGTTGGTCTGAACCCGTTACCGCCCTCGTGAGCCACTACCAGCTCGTTGCAGTCACGCCGAGTTCGTGGAATCTCACCGGCGACACATTGAGCGTGGCTTCGACGGTTCCGACGTCAACCGTAGTGGGCTCGATAACGTTCTGATTGAAGGAGTGACTCAACCGGGAGTCCTCCCCGCCCGCTTCGCTCGCCTACGCGCGGTCAGCTACGATCAGCCCAACCGGGGGGTGGTCCTCGCCGTAGCGTCGCAGCTGCGAGTAGGCGAAATCCCAACGGGGGAGAAGTTCGTCTCGCGTTCTCCGGTCCGCGATTAACTCGACAAGTTCACGAGGGAAATACGCGAGGGCGTGGAGGAGGTCCACCTTTACCGTGGATGCACCCCGAATCTTTCCGCCCGCGCGCTCAACGAGGTCGAGGAGTCAATCCGTGGGGAGGTAGTGGAGGTCGTCCCGTCGCCCCTGAGTCGCGAGGAAAACCTCCTCGCGCAGGTTGTACATCGCGAGATGAGCCCGCTGAGCGTCGCTTTCCGCGATGGGTAGTGACTCGGCGATCACGACCCGCGGCGCAACACGAAGCATCTCGCGGAACACCGCGACCATCCCCACCTCACTTCCCAGAGAGCGGACTCCGTGCAAACACACGGCGAGGTCGACCGAGTCGTCTCGTATCGGAAGTTGCCTCGCGTCGCAAGAGATGGCCCGGGTTCGTTTCGATAACCCGCTGGCGGTGACGATCTCCCGGAACTGGCTCCATCTCGCGCGTTCGGCCGCGATCACTCGGCCCTTCGAACCCAGTTCGAAGGCCAGGGGCACCGTGGAAATCGCGTGGCCACCGGAGCCTACATCAAGGGCGGCCGAGACCCCGCTTACGCCCGCGTGCTGCAATAGCTGGTACCTTTCCAGCATCTCGCAGCGGAGCCAGTTCGGCGGCAGCGGCGGGTTGTTCTGTAACGGGATTCTCTCGATCAGCCGGGTGAAGGCTGGTCCCGCCTCGCGAAGCTGCCGCTCAAATCGGTCGTCCATCGGGTCAGGGCCCGTAACCACCCGGAACCGTCAATCTGACGGTTCTCACGCGAAGTCCGCGGGTCCCTCCCACTCGCTTCGCTCGCGGGCCCCTCCCGCGCTCTTCGGGGGCCGCGTGAGACACTTTCGCACGGGTTTGAAATAGAACCCACGTGATGCTGCCACAACCAGGACCGAGCAACATGACTGCGCCCCCGAGGGGCGTGGTCTGGACCGTTCCGGGTGCGGCCGCAGACCCCGAAACGGATGCGCGGAAATCGATCGAGGGTTCGTCCCTTCCGCTCCATTTGTGGTTCCTCACCGCGAACTGGAGAGATCTATGAAGGCGGGCATCAGCTTGGGAACAGGTAGTCGCCTAGACACCCGTCGTCGCCGTGCGAAGTATGTCGGTTCGATTGTGATTGCACTCATGATCGCCATTGTGTTTCTAACACCGTCGAACGTAGTGGCAGTCGCCTCGGCGTCCCCGGAGCTTCAGTACGGGGATTTCGTTTCAACTACATGCCTCAACGGAGCAATTTACCTGAATGCAACGCTTCGGTGTCACGACCAATCCAACGTGAACATTCCACTCTGCGGTGTCGGGACCTGCTACTACTACCTCACTGAAACAATGGACACCGGCCACTCGTTCTCCGAGTATGGGGTTACAGGTTGGGCCTGCCTTGGACAGCCCGGTGGCCATTGCTACACCTGTTGGCAGAGTCCGACAGGGTCCGACCTGTGGGTTTACATCAGCAAGCTAGGGACTTACTCGGGATCTTTCACCTTAAATCCCAGTTCGTGCAGTGATTCGTACTGCACGCCTCCAGCAATCTCAAACTACCATGCGTGGACTGTGGCGGGCTATCGGCAAGAGTGGATCTACTGGAACTACACGGGCAGCGGTCCCCTAGCACCAAGCTTTTCATGGAACCCGACCGGGGGTGGCCCACTCGCGAACCCTGAAATTTGGGCCTACGAAACCTCTAGTAATGGGACATCGAGAGTCAACCTCAACGATCTGACTGCGGGAACTTCGTACAACTATTAGCTAGGCGTGACCAATTGCAATGGGGCAGCGTCACCGCAGGGCAACTCCTTCACTACGTCGAACTCACCGACAAGTGAATTCGTGGGCTGGGTTTACTCGTTTACGCAGAATCCATATCTGTTGGACCAGTTTGGGTCTCCCGTTCCGGGGGCAACAATTGACTCGATATGGGCAACGTGCTACAATCCAAAGAGCGTCCCGGTGCGAGTCGCGTCCCCTCAACCAGCGCGGTCGGCGGCAATACACTGCTTCCTGCTGCTACTGCCGATAGCAATGGATACTACGTTGTATCTTTCCCCCTGAATTTCACAGAGGAACCGAATGGGTATGTTCTCTATCAGCTACAGCCAAACGGAGTCTGTAACGACGAGAATTACCCGGGCGGGCAGGGCGATTTCACGAATACGTTCGTGACACTAAACGCAAGCTCTCCGGGCTTCTACTCCGCCTCGGAATTCGTCAGCTCTACAAACTCAGTGGTCAACGACTATCATGAGTTCGGGTTGCTCCCTAATGTCGTTCACTCTGTTCCGGTAGGCACGGCCTTTATTCACGGCACGAGCTACGCGGAGTGTAGCTTTACCTATTGGACGGAAACAGCCAAATCGACCGTTACGCAGGATATTGGAATCAACACCTACAGCGGAACGGACGTTGTAAGCGCCTCACAACAATCTTGGAACTCTCCCGGAGGGTGGGGAGACAATAACGCCCTGAATCTCCGAACGCCTTTTACAGGATTCGTCAACGAGACAACCAGTCAGGCAACGTTTACGAGCCTCGGGCCGGTGAGCCCCATCCAAGGACCCGACGCGAATCCCGTCAATTCCTCCGATGGGGTAACTCTCATTACCACACCCCCAGGCCAACAACTCCCTGCCGGCTGGCAGGAGGCGCTCCCCAACTCCGGCCAGACTAAGTCGAATCCGTTGAGCGAAGGCACATACACTCAGGGAACCTACGAGTCCACATCCGGAATAACTGACTGGCTGAGTATGTCAGTGGGTTGGGAAGGTTACACCGTTTCGACCCAGGTCTCGATTCTTGCGACTACGACCATTTCTTCATCAATTGGTTCAACGGCAGCTTGTAGCTTCGCCTATCCTGGCGTCGATCCGAACGGGGGTTCGCCGTACTTCTATTACCACACTTCGGAGCCCACCGACTCCTCCGTTCCTGCTCCGATTATCGACGTTTGGTTCGTCGGCTATTGCAATGGAAGAGGAGGAGAACCAACCTGTTAGTCACCTCCGTCGGACTCAGGGGTTTCTGGCACCGATCCGAGGGCGGGATTCGTGGTCCGCTCACGAGGTTTGCTTCGGTTCGTGAGCCGGGGGGAGCATCGATTCATAAGCCGGCCCAACGATAGAGAGCTTGCGAATGTCATGGAACCTGAGACGGAAGTCAGCCATTATTGGTGTGACCCTCGCCTTGGCAGTCGCAGCTGTAGTGTTGCTCGCGCCGATTATCGATGGTTGGGGGCCAGCGTACCACTGGGATTGTCTGGGCGCGGGAGAGGTAGCATTCTTTCCAGACTACTTCATCCCTGCCGTCTTGGTGAACTCGCCTTACGGCGGCAGCGGATGGGGGAACGGCACGATACCCGTTAGCTTCCCCGGCGCGTGGAGCGGGCCACCCGACGGGGTGACGAAAGTTGACTTTGGGACGGGTGCCCTCCGTGGTCAGGCTCTAGGAGCTTTCTTTTCAGTCAACCTGAGTGTCTCTGCTACGCAGAATGTTACCGAGTGGGGCACGGGATTCAATACTCGGTGTTCCCAGCCGTTCACCGTTCAGTTTCAGACGCCTGCCAACTACATCGAGATTGGCGGTTCAATTCTTGGACAGAACAACACTTCGGATGCCAACGAACCTCATTACGCCCTGTTCGACCAGGGTTCGCAAGTGCCTCCGCTCCACTCCCTTCTCTTCAACAACTCGTTTTCCGGGGCAAACCGGGCCAACGTGTCAACCTGCGGCTATCAGTCTCAGTGGCTTCCGCTCACGATCTCGAGCAGCCTCGAGGTGTGGTTCCCGGTGACGATTGACGGAAAGAATTACACGATTCCGTATCTACTCACGTTTGTCCAGACCTTCCACTACTGGTTCCCCGCGAATTTTGGCATCTGGCAAATCGACAACCTTTCGGCGCCCGGCGGCCCAGGGGGCGGGTGGGCTTTTTCGTATTCGAAGTGCATGTGAAGTACCATTTCTGGAATGTCACGCGGGTCCCTCCCACTCGCTTCGCTCGCGGGCCCCTCCCGCGGTTCGCGGTCTCGCCCTTTCTCCCTCTCCGCGCGGAAACCCTTGCTCGCGCCGGGCCGAAGGCCGCGCGGTTCGGGATTACGGCGGACTTCCTCCGGCTCAGTGTCCCACATTTGCCGGAGGCGCAGGGCGGTTACGACGCACTATCTCGAATAGAGACCACTCGCCTCACGTAAGGATTTTCGGCCACGGTATTGAATTACTGTGACACTCCATACCGAAAGCGAAGGCCAATGGTCACGTGGATTCAGGCGGCTCCTTGGCTTGCTCGGGTGGGCGGGGTCGTCGCTCTGATCGGTCTGTTCCTTACCGTCACTCCTCAAGCGGGATGGGGGTTCATCCTGTTTTTCTACGGCGTGCTGGTCGCGAGCGTCTTCTGGAGTCTTCCTCGGATCTCGTCTCATTCGGGGCAGGTGGCGATCCTCGCCGTGGGGCTCACCATTCTCGGACTCGTCTGGACATGGTGGAACGTCCTCATCTGGGCCGGCGGGTGCCCGGGGATCTATGACTGCCTCCCGGTTTTCGATACGATTGTGAACACCCTGTTGTTCGGTGGGCCGGCCGTCGCCGCGGCTGGTATTGCGATGTTCGCTTCGGCCATGATTAGAAGGCGCAACGCGCGGCGCGCGCAGCCCGCCCCAGGCTCTCGAACATCCGTCGCGCATTAGGTGAAGACGCGGAAACCCTCGCTCGCGACTGGCCGAGGGCCGCACGGTTCGGGATCTTGGAGGCTGCGTCCGGTCGAGGGACGTGACAGGCAAGCTCGTTCGCAACCGAATGCGTTTACGTGCCCGTTCGAGCGAGCCCTCCCGGCCCCAAGACCAGGAAGACGAAGAGAAGAATCGCGCTGCATATGATTCCCCAGAGGAGAACCCCTCCGACCACAGAGATCCCGAGGGCGAGCAGCACGAGCAGGAGCAGGATGGCCCACCATCTGTGGGCCGGCGTGGGTCCACCGCGGTTTGGCCCAATGTGCGTCATGATTTCGTATGCCACCAAAGTCCGAGTATTGGGAACTCCACCCTCACGAAAAACCCTTGCTCGCGACTGGGGAAAGGCCGCGCGGTTCTGGGCTCGCTTCAGTATCACGGGGATGCTATGGGTCGGAGTCATGGGTGTGGGGGAAGGGAAGACGATGCGATCATCCCCAGTTCCCCGAGAGCGTGAAGAGGGGGGGCGAGCCACAGACGCGATGCAAGACTTGATTCGAGCCAAGAGGTTCGCCGAGTTATGCGCGAGAGCGAGGCTCGCGAGTTCTGCACCCGATGGCTATCCGCGTGGAGCGGGAATCGTCCGAATGTCCTGATCGAGTTCTACGGGAAGGACGCGCGCTATACGGACCCGGCCCGCCCCGATGGTCTGCGAGGGCGTCACGAGATTCATGCCTACTTCACCAAGCTCTTGGCGAAGAATCCGGACTGGAAGTGGGAGCTCGCGGAGCTTTTCCCGAGCGAACGTGGTTTTGTGGTCAAGTGGATCGCGACGATTCCGACCGGCCTCGGCGTGGCGCGAGTCCCGGGGGTAGACATCGTTGAGGTCGAAGGAGATCGAATCGAGCGCAACGAAGTTTACTTCGACCGGACACCCTTGACGATGCCCAGACCCAATTCGGTTTGATTGGTACGCCGTCGACGCCGGCGATGGAAGGACCTACGCGCGGGTCCCTCCCACTCGATCCCTGCCGGAAGGAACTTAGGGGAGCTGCCCGATCCGCGTACCGTGGGTCAGATCGTTCACTGGAAGTGCCTAGCGGTCGGGCGCGTTCAAGGGGTGTTCTATCGGGCGCGCGTCCGCGAGGCCGCAAGGCGCCACGGCCTGGCCGGCTCGGTCGAGAACCTCTCCGACGGAACGGTCTCGATCGACGTGCAGGGACCACTCGAAATGGTAGAGAGGTTCGTGCAGGAGGTGGTCGGGCCCCGTGGTTTGAGTGATGCCCGCAGCGTGCGACGTGTCGCCGAGCTCCCAATCTCCCCGGATATGAACGCGTTCGAGATTCGTCGCGACTAGGCGCGTCCGGCGCACGGACCCCTCCCACTCGCTCCGCGTCTCGAGCAGTGGACACGGGGGGTTCTGGACCCGAATAGGTTCAAAGCCAGTGGAGAATGGCCTTCGACCGCTCGTTCGCCTGGCTCGCCGAGATTGCGTACTCCGAGGTCGAACCAATAGCTCGGTCCTCCACCGAGTACGACCTCGACCAAGACTAGCCCAACCCCTTCCGGGCCCCGGGGGCGCCCCCGGGGCCTAATCATGTCTTGTCTGGATCCAAAGAGCCAGTCCATTCGCATGTCTCCGGGGGTTCAAGGACCCCGGAGGGGTCCTTGAACCGTGTCTGTCGTTCGGTCTAGAGACGTTCGCGTAATATACTATATATATTATCTATCCATTCCTATTAGCGAATGAAGCTCGAAACCGGCCTCTTCCGTGAACCGGGAGAGCACTCGCTTCCGAGGGACTTGGCGGTCCCAGTCTCAAAGACCAGGGGCCGGCCGAAGCTTGAGTATCGGCTCCGAGTCAAGTCGGAGGCGGATGTCGTGCGACTGCGAAGGCACGGCGTGCCGCTGGCTCTGCTGACTCCGGAACTCGTGGCCAAGAACGGGTACCCTCTCTCCTTTCGCCCTCGACTGCTGGTCCCCTCGAGCCTTCGGAGTGTCGTGGAGACCACGTTTCCCACGCTCGAGTTGCGCGACGAAGAGACCGTTCGCCGAATGTCTGTGGAAGATCTGGTCGCAGTGATGCTGAAAGTGCGGCGGCTCGCCGCGCGCCAGCTCGTTCGGAGGAACCTCGACCGAATGGACCCTGTCCGCCTTGCGGAGCGCGTGTTCGTGGAGAATCTTCTCGGCAGTGCTTCTCGAGTTCGACTCAGTGAGTTTGTTGCTGGATTGCCACAGACCGTTCCTTCGATGCCAGAGGCGGATCTTGCGGCCGAGGATGCTCAGGTGTACGGGGACTGATGGACCCTCGACATGTCCGTTCGGTAACCGCGTTTCTGGCTCGGAAGGGTTTCCAAGCTCTGATCGTGGGCGGGGTCGTGATGGAGCGGCAAGGACTGGCGGGCACCACGGACGTGGATGTGCTGGTAGCGGTCTCGGAGTTCGCTGAAGCGAGTACACGCTTGGCCGGTGACCCTAAAGTGGAGGACTTTGGGGTCGAGGAATCGACTGCGAAGGGATTCCTTCGACTCGGAAACAAGCGGATTCGATTCGACCTTCTCGACCCGTCCTACTTCTCGGGAACTCGGAGCGGCGACGAGTTCTTCCGGTATGCCTGGAATCACTGGGCGACAGACGAGGACATCGGGCGAACCGCGCTGCCCCCGTTGGTCTGGTACACCCGACTCCTCGTGGAGAGCGAGGCCTATCTGGAACGAATCGCGGACGATCTGGACGACGGTGCTCCTGCCGAGTGGCTTGACCAGGCCTTGCAGATCGCGAGGCAATTCAAGAACGAGACTCGAATCCGAGAGCGGCTACGTAAGTTGAATGAGATTAGGCCCATCGGCCGGTCCGGCGCCGGGAACACCAGGGCGCGCGAGTAGAACGCGCCTTCCCCTCGTTCCTCCCCTCGCGAGGAACGAGCGATGGCGCAATCCATCCCCCACGAACCGAGCGAGACACAAACGCCGACCGAACCCACCACCTCGCGCCTGCGAACTGTCACGGGCAACCGCTTCCCGCGGAAGTGCGCGTGCGGTTGCGGCTTCCGGATCCCCCGCGACCCCGAGGTCCGCTACGTCGTGGACTTCGGCGGTCCGCAACCCTACCCGGCCAACTTCTGAGAGCACTCGCCCGGCTGCGGCACCTATTCCCGTAAATCCCGTGCTCGCTCGTCAGGCCCGAGCCGGCAGAGATGTTCTTGTACTCCGGGAATCGCTGGGTGAACTGGAAGCGTACCCAACAATCGCCTCGGGATGAGTCCCGATGAAGATCCAGAGCGATCACGTCGTTGTGGCGGTCGCGGCGGTTGCGTTAGTGTTTCTCCTGGTCGCTGTCTCCTACGGGGGACAAGCGAACTCCAAGCAGCCGTTCCCCTTTGGTACTGGATCGCCGCCCGGTTGTCTGGAGTACGGCACTGTAGAGTTCCAGAACGTCTCCTTCTGGTACTGCAACACGAGAGTCAACGCGAGCGTAACTGCAGAGCGAACAGAGCTTACCTTCGCGGACGTTAACTTCACGGCCGGTTGGGTCATCTCATATGGGGGCTGCCCACTAGTTGAGGTAACGGGAGTGGAAATCGACGGGGCAGGTACGATTCTCACTTTGCCCATAGGGGCCGCTGGTTTCTGCTACTTCCCGTCGCCCGTCGTGCTCTCTCCTGATCATGTTTTCGGGGCCAGATGGGTGACCTGGAACACGGTGGAGCTTCTTGTACAGGCGAGTCCCACGTAATCGGATGGCGACAACCGTAGATCCGTTCACGCCCCGCGCCCCGCTCGTTCCTGCCTTCGCGAGGAACGAGCGATGGTGCAATCCATCACCCATGAACCGAGTGAGACACAGCCGACCGAACCCACACCTTCGCGCCTGCGAACCGTCACCGGGAACCGCTTTCCCCGGAAGTGCGCGTGTGGCTGCGGGTTCCAGATTCCGCCGGACCCCGAGGTCCCCCGCGCGGCCGACCTCACGACAACGCGGTCAGCCCCCACATAGCCGCTGGCCGGTTAAGGAGTATAACGCGTTCGATCCCTTACTGGCTCGATGATGCCCGCGACCCGTCGCGGGAGCTTGGGCATTGCTGCGACGATCTCTTGCGACGTGATACTGACCATAACCGCGATTGCAATGGCAGCAATCTTGGTTGCCCCCGGGGGGGCAATCGTCGGGCTCTCCCGGGGTTCCGTGAACCCTCGGAGCATCATCTCGGCTGCCTTCGCGATTGAAACCCCGCTGAGTTGCAGTGCGATTTACTCGAACCTACCAGTCAATGACACAATCACGCAGCTCACTCCGCCCCTTCCAAACGTCTCACAAGACGAGCACTCGGTCATGGAGTTCTTCTGGGAACTGTGCGGACAGGCTCAATTCCTCACGCTGGTGAACGAGTGGAGTTGGAAGAACCTGTCCTTCGACCTGAAGGCTGACCACGCGATTCTTGCGCTTGCCGCCTTCAACCTGATGTGGCAGAACTGGTCGGCCGGAGTGAAGTACTACAGCGAAGCGAGCTGGATAGATTGCTTCCTCACCGGAGCCCTCTATGAGGTTCACCTTTCCTCTCCGCAAAACGTGTCACAGGGGAGCACCGCCGGCTCAAACTGTTCGCTATCCTTCGCGACCCGGACGTCCAGCCCGTTCGCCGGAGGTCTTGCGAATGTCGTGTTACCCGGGGCGATCGCGGTAGCCGCCGCGACTTCAGCGATTTACCTACTCCGCGCGCGGACTTCCCGTCGGCGGTGACGAGCCGCGCATCGCCGGTCCCCGCCTCCGCGAGGGACCAGCGATGCAGCCCAGCAACTCAGACCCAGCGCGTGAGACACAAACGCCGACCGAACCCACCCCCTCGCGCCTGCGAACCGTCATTGGGAACCGCTTCCCACGCAAATGCGCCTGCGGTTGCGGCTTCCAGATCCCGCGCGACCCCGAGGTCCCCTACGTGGTCGACTTCGGGACCACGAAGCCCTACCCCGCCTACCTCCGCGAGCACTCCCCGGATTACGGGACCTACCATGACAAGTCCCGCGCCCGCGAGGACGCGCGGTCGCTCCCTGGATTCACGCCCGCGAGCGAACTACCGCTGCCGCACCCGCCCTCGCCGACCAAGCCTCCCGCGGCTCCGCGACCCACGATCGAGGTCGCGCACGAGGAAGCGGAGGCCACGCCGAGTCCGGAAGCGGGTCGCGGATGGGCGTTCTCGCAGCTGGTCTTTAACCCCGGCTCGTTCGAGTCCGTCCGGGCCGGGTTCGCGTCGTACGCGCGCGAAGGTGAGACCGAGCGCGACCTACGCACGCGGGTTCACTCTATTGTCCTTGCCGACGTGGAGCAGCAGGTGATGGCGCTGCGCGCCCTACACGCGAAGCTACGTGACCTGGACGCGGGGGACAGCTTCGGCGGAGTGGTGGCTAAGTCGCGACCAGATTAGACTTTTCGAGGGTGCGTGTCCGGTTGTTCCTTCGGCCTGGCAATCAATGAGTGGGACTAAGCGGAAGGCGGAAAACCTTGGCCATGAGGAACTCGCGCTCAAGCGATTGTAGTAGACCCTGAAGGTGGGGTCGCTCCTGAGTCCGTTGATCGGGGGTGAGACCTGTTAGGCGGCTCACGATAGGTTCGGTGAGCCCGCTGAACTCTGCTGTCCGTTGAGCCAAGAGCTGGTCCAATGTTGGCGGATGCCTCCCGTTTTCGTCGAAGTAGTTCACCAGCCCGTCGAGCTTTCCAAGGCGCTCGGTGAACCACCTCGGCCTAGTGACTGGTTCCTCGCCTCTGCAAAAGTTCGCGTAGCGGGCGTAAAAATCCGCCATCGGACGGAGATAGGTCGGCACCATTGAAGATGCCTGACCCGGATTGGGCGGGTCGTCGCCGCCCCGGCGATAGAGGAGGTTCACCACCTCGTTGGGCCCATTGATCTGAACTTCTAGCCTCCGAACCAACCACCCTAGGAGAGTTTCTTCGACCGAGCCCCATGCGTCGGTTGCTTCTGAATACCGGGCAAGGGAGGCTTGTACGGCCGCCTTAATCCCTCCGTACGTCAGGTTCCACTCGGGCGTGAAACGATCCATCCGTGCGTACGGTTCGACTCCCTCAGCCTGATCTATCAAGCCGGCTTGGATGAGGTCCATCAGAATCGTGTCGACGCGTTGGGCTCGTCCTTCAACGATGGCTGGAGCTGACATCCTGAATGAGTCCATTGCCGTTTGAATTTGAATGAGTTCATGGTCCGCAAGCGATTCCAAGACTCGTTCATACTTGAATGGTATTCGCACGACACGGCGTTCGAGCAACGGGCGACCCAAAAGCTCCCCGGAGTCGTCGCGCCGCGCCCCGATATCGAGGACTACATTCCTATAGGTCTGTTCGGCGCCAGGCGAGATCAGGATGAAGGTCAGCTCGGGGCGGTCGCGTGCCGCTTCCTGAAAGAGCTTGTTGATGTGCTCGTCCCGAAAGCTGAATCCCGCGATCACTATCCATCGGTGGTCGCGCAAAGCATTGTGTAACTGAGAATGAAGGGTCAGGAATACTGTACTATCGTTCAGCTTCTGAGCGGGATACATCATCAGAGGGTAGGCGATTTCCCCACTGAGACGTTCGACTTTCGGTTCCTGAAGCCGAAGTGGAACTTTCAGGTCCTTCTCAGAGGGCGACTCGAACCAGGTTACCGAGCCATGCAGCTTGTGGAGCCGAACCTTGACTTCCTCACGCTCAAAGTCGCTAGGCTGCCAGTTCAGCTGGAATCCGTCGGAGTACGCAACGTTGTCGAGATCGCAGAGCAGTTCTGTGACGATGTCGTAGTTGACTGTAAAAACTTCGAGAATCGCCCAGATTCGTAGAAACCGGGTGAACGCCCTTAAGGGCTCGAGGTCAGATTGTCTGATCAAGCACCTACTCCGGATAAACTTCTGAAGGGCGAGGCGGAGATGGGCCAGGTGTTCCGGGTCCTGAAGCGTACTCGCGAGCTGAGAAGCGAGGAACGGGTGCGCGATTCTCTTCGTATCTTCCAGGAATGAAAGGGTCTCCAGAACGGTCTCGACGTCTCGTTCCATCTCGGTCCCGTTTGAACGGTGAGGTCGGGTCGCCAGGTGAGCCTCAATCTCTCCCAGGAGAACCGCGTCAGGCGAGCCTGACTCGAGACTGGCGCGAAAGTCCTCTAGCATCTTGAGGGTCATCGGCACCCCTGCCGCGGCCGAAGCGCCTGCACCAAGGAAGAACAGAAGCGAAGAAGGAGGCTGACGCTGTGAATCTGCCATGCGGCTGAGCAGACTACATCGGGGCCTTATGCTGGTTTCTCGATTCCCGTAGGTAGCCGGGGCCGTGATACTTTCGATAGGACCCCCGCCGCCTTTCCGAACGGTTTCTCGATTTCCGCGGTCGCCTCACCAATCCGCGCCCCCCCCACAGCATCGCCGCCGACCCCCACCAGATCGTGAACAGCGCGCCGAGGAGCGGGGCTGTCAATCATCCGTACGTCATGGCGACGGCGCACTCGACTCACCGCGCGCTATGGCTCGACCTTCTCGAAGATTACGCCCGTATCGAGAGGAATCCGGGCCCGAATCTTTCCGGCCATGTCAGCCAATCTTTCCAAGTTGCACCGAGCACCGGCGACGCGGACATCCATTGTTCTCAAGTTCACATATCTGAATGCGTCCTTCCCTCGACTATCCTCCTCCTCTGGGGGAAGCGTGCTTATGGCCCAACCGAGGGGAATGTCCCCCGGAAATGCTGGAACCCAGTCGTCGAGCCTTTCGTCGACATGCTCGAATGCATTCCGTACGTCCCGATGGTATAGGGGAGGCGTGCTACCCAAGCTCAGATAGCCCCGAAGCATGCGGCCTCGCTGAACGGTCCTCGCGACAGCATCTGCTCCCCGGGCCGAATCCGGATTCGGCCAGAGAAGTCGGGATATGGCCGAACTAGCAGCCAAAACAGCTTGAACCTTGGACCAAACCATTCGGTTCCAGTTCCGCCAGTCCTCGTCAGAGATAGGCGGAATCTTTCGGGCGAACTGCTCAAGCTCGGCGAAAGCTAGCATGCAGAGCTGACATTGTTCCGCTAACTCGACTAGCTCTACCTCCAATTGCCGGGTGAACGTCCGGATTGGAATCTTGGTCCCCCGTCCCTTCTTGACAGGGACTACTGGCGGATCATCGTCGGGCATTGTCTAGCTAACTCCACTGCTCATTCCGCAGGAACTTGAAGAATTCCCCAGGGTTCGCAGGAGTGGGCTTGGGAGGGGTAAAGCACCGCGGCCAACGTGCTGGGAGGACTTGGACGCAGTCTTCGTGCTGGTCAGTCGACCGAGCGCGTCACCGCACCGCGAGATACCAATATACCCACAGTCCCGCCGACATCGAGCACATCATGCCGAGCGCGAGCAGCGCGGCGAGCAGTCCCTGGCGTGTCGTCATCCTTCGAGCGACCTCCGCGGACGCAGCCGCGTCACAGGGCATTTAAGGCGAGGTCGCGGAGCGGGTCACGTTCCACTGTGCAGCCGAATCGGCGATGAGAATAAGCCGCGGACGGTCGTGACCAACCTCAGAGCGCGGTCTGTCCCGCGTTCGCGAGGGGATCCGTGCAAACCCCGACCACTGCTCGCCCTCAAAGAACATTCTGGACCTTTGTAATCATCGGAATCGCGGTCGCAGCCGTCATTGTGGTCGGGGTCGGTCCCCCCGGGATGCTCCTCCCGCGGTCGACGGTCTGCCAACTCGGGTCCGAGATCGGAGTCTACTCCATTTGGACGCCTTCCACAATGGCCAACATTCCCCGGGGGGGAAACGTAACCCAGGTCCAGAATGAGTGGAATCTCACCATGACCTCGGGATCTCTCACGATGAACCCCCTTGGGCCGTTTGGTGGCGAGATTCCTGCCTCGGTAAAGTTCGAGTCGGGTACGAACGTAGGAATCGCCGTTGCGTACGGAGATTTCAACTGGACGTTCTACCGGACTGAGAACGAATCGGTGATCGGAGGAGCCTCCGGACCTTGCACCCAACCGTACATCGCTCAGATCGGCATTCCCGGCGGTGCTTGTGGGGGATGGGACTACGTCCCTCTTGTGAATGACTCGAGCGATGCTGTGCAGCCACACGTCTGGAATGGAACTTCGACGTTCAACGGAAGCGAGACGTATCCGGGCTGTCCAAAAGAGACGCCCGGGACGTATGTGTGGTTCGATTCGACATTTCATCCAGGGGGCGTGGGAACCGACGCGAGCGTGCGCTGGGACCTTTGCAACTTTTCGGGCTACCATCAACTTGTGTTGAACGGTGTAGCCCAGGTCCCGATTTCAGTGGTCGTTCCCTTCGAGGGCCATGACATCTCGGCTTCGGGATTCCTGACATGGAACGACAACTCGGGAATCGGGCCGTGGCTCGGGCCAACCGCAACTTGGCTCGTGCCGGCGGGTTGGGTTTGGAACCTTGCTCCCGTAGGGCCCGCGGCTTTCGGGATCAACCCGGACCTTCCGCTCCCGGGACTGGTCGCGTTCGTGCGTTCCGCGTGCTGACGGTGTCGCGCTGATTGCGGTCGGTCATCGTCCGCGCGCTCCCCACATTAAGCTCGCGCTCGCCCTTCGGGCGAGCGTCCCCTCGCTCCGCTCGGCGAGCATAATGGGGGAACGGACCCGCGTCTCGCTCACATCGCTCGCCGCGGGTCCTGCGCGCTCGCTTCGCGCCGATGACCGCAATCAGCGCGCAAAGCGCTGCTCAAACCCCTTCCGTCCCAGCCCGCACCGTGCTCCTGCCCGGGAGCCCCGCGACGTACGCGAACCGGGCGTTCCTCAAAGGGCTCGGCCTCCGGTGGGACCCCGAGGGGCACCGCTGGCACGGCACCACGAGCGCGGAGAGCGTCCGCGCGCTGCGCGAGCAGCTCGGCTTCGAGGTTCGGTGCTTCGGGGCATTGGATGTGCCAGCCGAGGTCGCACCGAAGAGCCCAAGGACCCCGAGACCCGTCGCGCCGATTCCTCCTCACCGTCCGCGTGTCCACGACGGCTCGAGGACGCACCTTGAGGCCCGGCTTGCGTTCGCGGACGCTGACGAAGAACCCGAGGCAGTCGAGGTCCGGGGGCGACACTTCTCGCTCTCCGAGATCACGTCGGGCCTCTCCGACGACTCCCGCGAGGAGGACGAGCGCCGCGAGGCACGGCACCTCAGCGATCTGCGCGTACGCGTGAAACGTGCTCGCGCGGTGGTTGTCACCCCACCAGGCCACGCTAGGCTACTTGTATCCGATTGGCAGCGGGCCGAAGCGTTCTACGCACGGTTCGGGAGTACGAAGGCGATGTGTCGCAGTGGGATGCCCGGTGGGGGAGCACCGGGGATCGACGCAACTTCTCAGCCTCAGACTGCAGCCGAAGAGCTTTGTCTTTCTGACCATCCGTGAAGTGGCGAACGCCGCGGTCCCATCGGCGAATTTCCAATCTTCTTATACTAGCGCCAGCCTGAATCCCCCGAGGTTGACTGTTTGTGAACGACAACAATCCGAGTTCTGTTAGCGACTTTTGGTCTGACCCAAGACATCCGGTGTTTCGGACGAGATTGGGTGATTTCTATCGCCCGGCTTCTCTCATCCTCATCGGCGGCGCATTGATTTGCGCTGGGGTAGTCGGGGCCTTGGTGGGGCATTACCTCTGGGTATAGCCCTGTATTCGGGGCGAAACCCTCGTGGGTGAGAGTCGCGAGGAGGATGAGCGCCTCGAGGCGCAGTTCGGGCAGCACGGCGTCTGCCCGGCAGAACTTCTTTACAATCCAACGCCATGTGAATAGCCGGTGCTGAAAGAAGCCGGCGCTGTTCTTACCGAGTCCGAGAGGCCGCTCGGGTACGCCGCTACGGTGGTGACAATTCTCGGCGTCGCGGCAGTCATCGCCTATTTGTTGACCTTGGCGGGCGTTCCGGGAGTCGATGCGGTGGCGTTCGGATTCCTTGTCGCCTTGCTGGGGCTAGCCGGGTTCTACTTGGCCTTGGCTCTGAGGCGAGGCGCGCGCGCCTCAGGAGTCCTCGAATCGGTCCGATCCGAGAAGATTCGAGCCGAGGCCAGAACGTCTCAACTTGAGGGGGAACTAGCAACAGCGAGGAAGGACGCCTCCGACGAGCACGACCGTCTCACTAAGGTCGTGGCGGACCGGGATGCGCAAATCGTCAGCCTCAAATCGGACTTGGCGGAAGCGAATCGGGTCGCCGAAGAAGAGCGTCGAAGCACCGAGCGTGCCAAGATTTCTCCCGCAATGGACCCTTTCTATCGATTCGAGGGACATTTGATTCGGAAGGACCACTACTGGGTGGGGGTCGAAAACAAGGGCTTGGGTCCGGCAGAAGAGGTGACCCTGACCATCGGCTTCCGAAGTGATACCGAGACGTGGGAGTCAACCAAGAAGCCGTACATCAGCGTCCTCGAGAAGGGCAGCAAGGAGGAGTTCGAACTGAGCCCCTCCCATTTCGACCGGTCACCATCTGAAATGACGATCACTGTGGAGTACGCGGACCTCACGGGACTTCGGCACAAGAAGTCGGTGGGGTATTCCTTCAAGTCTTAGTGGTGGGCCCGCTGCTTTGGCGGGCACGTGAGCCCCAATCGTGGCATTCTGGGCAAGGCCACGGGCCACCAACCGCGGGTCCTCCCTCCCGCTCCGCTCGGGGTCCCCCCCGCGGCTCACGGTCTCGCCCTTTCTCCCTCTCCGCGCGGAAACGCTCTCTCGCGATGGGCCGAAGGCCACGCGGTGCTACACGAGATTCGGGATTGCGAGGGACCAGTTTCATTTCGGAGTCCCGGACGGAATCCGCGTTCTTTCTCGGAGATGCAAGTAAGTGCAGTGACCCAGCGAAGAGCCGGCGGCGATTGATGAAATAGTACGACGGAATTCCACTCTTGACCTAACCAGGTTCGAAGAAGATGGCTGCGCGCTCTCGGCGCGCGGTCCGTGTCGATCCGGGTGCGACGGCGGACCAGCGGGCACCCGCCGGTGAATGGCGAGAGCCTGATGCCCGCCCCGCCACCTTCAGTCGGCAGCCGTTCCTGGGACACCCGGTCTTGCTTCAACCTCGCATTCCCAGCCCGATTTCGCCGCCCCACGAGGGAACTTCCGCGGTTCGCGGAATCCATGCGGATGTGTACTCTATGGTCAACGATCTTGAACACTATCGAGGAACCTTTCAGATTCTCCTCTTCTTGTATCGGGAAGGTCCATCGACAGCGTATCGCATGCGGCAAC
>Ga0187780_10001065_pt1 | contig 20577 bp, 16 predicted proteins | sample 1015_Q2_SP10_20__FD_132429 | JGI IMG/M metagenome (GOLD analysis project Ga0187780, IMG submission 132429) | Tropical peat soil microbial communities from peatlands in Department of Meta, Colombia - 1015_Q2_SP10_20_MG | ecosystem: Environmental > Terrestrial > Soil > Wetlands > Peat | place...
GCCGCCTATAATGAGGATGCCGGCTTTCATGTCAATTCCTGCGAACGCGCCCGCGTTGCCCTTTATGATGACCGTCCCTCCTTTGAGAAGGGCGCCAGAGTTCATGCCTGCATTGCCGGCGACGATGACCGTCCCTCGGCGCATCAAAATACCCGTGCTTAGATCGACATCGCCATCAATCTGGATACACGCGTCGCACGCACAGCGAGCGCCAACGGTATCTCGTACGATCGCATCGGACACGCAAAGGTGCCTAGATGAAAGGGAATTAGGCGGGATGAGCTCATCGCCACCGAGTCCATTGCAAACGACGTCGGTGATCGATCGGTACTTATGATAGCCTGTCCGATCGGATGCGACCTCGATGACGTTTCCGATAGGAGGCTTGACCGAACCGGTTACGTAAACGGTTCCAGCGACCATGCTGATCCCCATACGCGTATCGACGTTGCCATCAACGATCACGCTGCCCACCGCGATACCCCCTCCAGTCCCTGAGAAGAAGCGCAAATCCACCCCTGAGCTCGAGCAAAGCCGATGCCCGACATCTCCACGAATGTGGACGTCGTCGCCGCGTTTCAACGCCTCCACGACATCGCGATACGTGTGCGTGCCCCCCTCTTGATGCGGAATTGGCGCATCTGGCTCCAACTTCGTGCCTCGGTGCTGCCAATAAAAGTTGTACGTAAAATCGGCGATACAGTCGACGGGTGCACTCAATTCAAGCTGCATTTTACACACATTATCGTGCACACAGCAAAAAAACTTTATCCAAACGGCATCCGTTCTAAGGAAAACGGCATCTTTCCTCGAAGCACGACGCGCCCTTCAGCAGAAATGATCTCAAGCCCACTCAGTCCTGCGGCTCCGCAGAGCACGTCCTGTTCAGGATGCGTACCCTTTTGGATATCACAGCGTATGACCGTGCGCTTTCCCACTGAAGCGACCACCTTGAGTCGAGACGATGCCGGATGATCTTTAGGGAGCACGATTAAAGGTGAAGAAGCATCACGGATAAGTGAGAGCGTGCACGCAATCGCTTTAGCAGTCACAGGGGCGTCATCAAACCCCGATGCAACGAGGAGATCATCAGGATCGATCGTCATGACGAGTTCCTCATCTACGGTCTCTATAAAGAGTTGCCTTACGCTGCCTGACTTAACGATGCCGATTACTCCATCTGTACCGCGCACGAACAGAATCTCATCGGCAGTAAGTGGCACCGACTGTTCCATAACGATACCTGCGACCATCCAAATCTCGTCGTAAGAAAAGACAGTAGGGGATTTAGGCACCGCACTGCGGTGTCATTCGTCGAGATCTGTTATATCCTCTGATTGGCAGGATGGACATACAGGATTCTTGCCTAGGCCCTTGAATTTCGATCCACACTCATTGCAAGTGTATCGTCTTGGTTCAAGTCGTTTTATATCCTCGTTGCCAAACGGCCCACCGACTGTACACATAACACGTCCTCCTGTTTTTTTTATGACAGTTCCCGCGTATAAGGGTTTGCATAGCGACGTCTCTGTCGCAGCAAGAACGAAAGGTGGACAGGCAGCCCGTATTAAGCTATGAACATAGCCACGTGTCTTTTGCCGCCGTTCCATGGCTTTCGGAAGACGCAGTCACGCACACGAGCCACTCGCGCGCTCTCTGCGAACGCTGTGGGCCCGTGGACAAGGCGCATGACGCCCGTTGCATCAGTTTCAATGCATCTAAGATAAGATTATATGGAGTGGACGAGAAACGTATTGCTAGCATCGCTAGCTCGCAGTATCATTCTGTAAGATCGTATTACGTTCAAGTAATAATCTACCCTCCATTTGAATCAGCACACTTGATGTCGCACGATTGATAATGTCCGCGTTCACACTCACGTCACCTTTTAAGCCGAGAGGAGACCAGCCCAAAGCAATTACCGAGCTCGTTACGGGCATTAACAGGGGAGAAAAGCACCAAACGCTCCTTGGGGTTACCGGATCTGGAAAGACCTTCACTATTGCGAATGTCATTGAGCAGGTGCAAAAGCCAACGCTCGTCATCGCTCATAACAAAACGCTGGCCGCACAACTCTACAAGGAATTCAAGGAGTTCTTCCCTCACAATGCGGTTGAGTACTTCGTAAGCTACTACGATTACTATCGTCCAGAGGCGTACATACCACATACCGATGTGTATGTCGCGAAAGAATCATCCATCAACGATGAAATTGACCGTCTGCGACATTCAGCCACGAAATCCCTGCTCACACGCCGCGATACTATCGTCGTCGCAAGCGTTTCGTGCATCTTCGGCATCGGCTCCCCGGAGGACTACCGGGAATCAGTCCTCTCGCTCCGTGTCAGTGAGACCGTGAAACGCAGCGAGATATTGCGAAAGCTCACGTTCATGCAGTACGAACGCAATGACGTTGACTTCTTCCGCGGAAAGTTCCGCGTCAGAGGCGACACCATCGAGGTATTTCCCGCATACGGTGATACGGCTTATCGCATAGCGCTCTGGGGCGACGAAGTTGAGGGACTCTATGAGTTCAACCCCGTTAATGGGAGAAAGCTGGCTGCGTACGATTTTATGACCATTTTCCCGGCAACGCACTTCATCACCAATCGCGCGCGGTTTGGAGAGGCACTGCACTCCATCAAGGCTGAGCTTGTCGATCGCTTGGAATACTTGCGAGGGCAAGGGAAGCTGCTAGAAGCCCAGCGGCTCGAGCAGCGCACCAGATATGACCTTGAGATGTTGCGAGAGGTTGGCTACTGCAGCGGTATAGAAAATTATAGTCGCCATCTTAGCGGGCGCACCGCCGGTGAGCCTCCGACCACGCTTGTCGACTATTTCCCCGATGACTACCTCCTCGTAGTTGATGAATCGCACGTCACCATTCCTCAGCTTGTCGGCATGTACGCGGGCGATCGTTCGAGAAAGGATAGCCTCGTCGACCATGGATTCCGGCTTCCCTCAGCATACGACAACCGACCGCTCACGTTTAACGATTTCGAACAGCGGGTCAATCAAGTCATCTTCGTATCAGCTACGCCAGGGCCGTATGAACTGGGGCAGTGTGACTCCCTCGTTGAACAGATTATTCGTCCTACAGGCCTGATCGATCCGGCGGTCGACGTTCGCCCTGCTCGGAATCAAGTCGACGATCTTATCGAAGAAATCCGGAAACGACCCCGCGAGCGCGTGTTGATCACCACGCTGACAAAAAGGATGGCAGAGGACCTCGCCGAGCACCTTCGCGAGATCGGCATTAAGGTACGGTACTTGCACTCCGACATAAGCACGCTCGAGCGGGTGGATATCCTTTATGACTTAAGGCGAGGGGTATTCGATGTGCTCGTCGGGATAAACCTTTTGCGCGAAGGCATAGATCTTCCCGAGGTTACCCTTATGGCCATACTCGACGCAGACAAGGAAGGTTTCCTCCGCTCTGAGCGGTCGCTCATTCAGACGATCGGACGGGTAGCGCGAAACGTTGATGGTCGCGTCATCATGTACGCGGATAGCGCCACCGACTCAATGAAGCGTGCAATCGGCGAAAACAATCGTCGACGAGCGTTGCAGATCGCATATAATGAGCAGCACAGGATTACCCCGCAGACGATAGTCAAACCAATCGAGGAGCTCGTACAACGTCAGCGTCCTCCATCTCTCGCTGAAGAGGGCCTCTTTGAAGAGATACCGGAAGATGAGCGTGAACAGACGATCGCAGGGCTCCGCAACGAAATGCAGCGTGCCGCCCAGGGGCTCGAATTTGAGCGGGCTGCGCTTATCCGCGACATGATTCGATCGCTTGAAGAAGGGATATAGCAGTGACCGAGCACATTCGGATAAAAGGGGCGAAAGAGCACAACCTCAAGAACATCGATGTCGAGATACCGCGCGATAAGCTCGTGGTAATAACGGGAATCAGTGGCTCCGGCAAGTCATCGCTGGCCTTCGACACGATTTACGCTGAGGGACAGCGCAAGTACGTGGAATCGCTGTCGGCCTACGCTCGGCAGTTCCTCGGCCAGATGAAGAAGCCAGAGGTCGAGCATATCGACGGGTTATCGCCGGCAATATCGATCGATCAAAAAACAACCAGCAAAAATCCCCGCTCCACGGTCGGCACGGTGACAGAGCTCTACGATTATCTCCGTCTCATGTTCGCACGCGTGGGAACGCCACACTGTCCGCAGTGTGGCAAGGAGATCGCCCAGCAGACCGTCCAAGAGATTGTCGACCAGGTGCTAAACCTCCGCGAAGGAACGAAAATTACGATTCTCGCGCCCGTGGTGAAGGACAAGAAGGGAGAGCATCGCAAGATCTTGGAGTTCTTGCTCAGCGATGGATTTGTCCGCGCCCGTATCGACGGAGAGATACGCGATCTTGACGAGGCCATTGACCTCGATAAGAACAAGCGGCACACTATAGAGCCTGCAGTCGACCGCCTCACAATCTCTTATGAAGAGCAGCAGCGGCTCGCAGATTCGATCGAGACCGGCCTTGTACTCGGCAACGGCGTGGTCATTATCAACATCACTGACGGCGAAGAGCTCCTCTTCAGTGAGCACTTCGCGTGTCCTGAGTGCGGCATTAACATGGGAGAAATCGAGCCACGAATGTTCTCTTTCAACAGCCCACACGGGGCGTGCGCGGCGTGTCACGGGCTCGGCTTTGAAAAGATGCTCGATGAAGACCTCGTCGTGCCGGACAAATCACTCAAGGTCAAACACGCGATCGCGCCGTGGGGAAGATCAACCGGTGACTACTACCCCCAATACCTCTTGAGCGCGGCACGGCAGTTCCACTTCAGCCTTGAGACGCCGTACGAAGACCTCAGCGACGAACAGAAGCACCTCCTCCTCTACGGCTCTGGCACCCAAAGAATGCCGTTTGAGTACGTAGGAAGACACGGCCTCGTTCGCTACCTTCGGCCGTTTGAGGGGGTCATCCCAAACCTTGCGCGTCGATACCGCGATACTGATTCAGAATACATCAGAGAAGAAATCGAAAAGTACATGCGGCCCAAAGCGTGCGACGTCTGCAAAGGCAAACGCCTCCAGCCGAAAGCTCTTGCAGTTACGATCAACGCGCTCTCCATAGCCGACGTCGCCGGCATGTCAGTCGACGCCGCACACGAGTTCTTTAACAACTTGCATCTTCCCAACGGAAAAATGACGATTGCTTCGGAAGTTATAAAAGAGGTCAAAAAACGCCTCAACTTCTTGCAAAACGTCGGCCTGAACTATTTGACGCTGGATCGCGCAAGCGAGACGCTCTCAGGGGGAGAGGCGCAGCGGATCCGACTGGCGACGCAAATTGGCTCAGGACTTGTTGGTGTCCTCTATATCCTAGATGAGCCAAGCATCGGCCTCCATCAACGTGATAACTTGCGGCTCATCGGCACGCTAAAGAGTTTACGAGACCTGGGAAATACGCTCATCGTCGTTGAACACGACGAGGAGATGATTCGCACCGCTGATTTCGTGATCGACATGGGGCCCGGTGCGGGAGAGCACGGAGGCGCCATTGTGGCAACCGGCACGCCGGGTGACATCACAAGCGACCCCGAGTCTGTAACGGGACAGTACCTCAATCGCATAAAACGCATCGAGGTGCCGCAACAGCGACGCACACCTAACGGTAACGTGCTCCGCATCATCGGCGCACGACATAATAACCTGAAAAGCATCGCAGTCGATATCCCCCTCGGAGTTTTTACCTGTGTGACGGGGGTCTCCGGATCGGGTAAATCGACCCTTATTAACGACATCCTCCACCGTAAACTTGCTCAACGGCTACATCGCGCGTACGCAAAGCCAGGCGATCACGACGATGTCGTTGGGATCCAGCACATCGATAAGGTGATCACGATCGATCAATCTCCGATCGGGAGGACACCGCGCTCTAACCCCGCCACGTATACGGGCGTGTTTGATTACATTCGCGCGCTTTTCGCCCAATTACCCGATGCGAAAGCCCGAGGTTATCGTCCCGGAAGGTTCAGCTTCAACGTGAAGGGAGGACGATGCGAAGCGTGCAGGGGAGATGGCATCATAAAAATCGAGATGCATTTTCTGCCGGATGTGTACGTGCCGTGTGAAGTCTGCGAGGGGAAGCGCTATAACCGAGAGACGCTCGAAATTCATTATAAAGGCAAGAATATTGCCGATGTGCTTGATATGACGGTAGATGAGGGCGTGGCTTTCTTTGAGAACATTCCGCGCATCAACCAAAAGCTTCAAACGCTGCACCAGGTGGGGCTCGGGTACATTAAGCTTGGACAACCCGCTACAACGCTCTCTGGTGGGGAAGCACAGCGCGTAAAGCTCGCCACAGAGCTCAGCCGGCGTAGCACGGGCAAGACGTTCTATATTCTCGATGAACCCACGACAGGCTTGCATTTTGACGACATCAAGAAACTCCTTGCTGTTCTCGGAAGGCTCACCGACGCCGGCAACTCCGTCCTCGTTATCGAACATAATCTCGATGTCATTAAGACCGCTGATTACATAATCGACCTCGGGCCTGAAGGCGGGGATGCAGGAGGATATGTCGTGGCGCAAGGAACGCCCGAAGCGGTCGCCCGCTCAGGCACTTACACCGGTGAGTTCCTCAAACGGGTACTTAATGGATCTCAAGAATGATGACACCAGCGTCGGCCTTGAAAGCGAAGCTTGAAAATTTACCCGCCAGTCCTGGAGTCTACTTGATGAAAGGCGCCGCAGGGAAGATCATCTACATCGGTAAGGCGATATCGCTAAAGAATCGCGTCCGTTCGTATTTCCGGGGCACGCCGTCGGCGCCTCGCACTAGGGCGATGGTGGCGCACGTGGAGGATCTCGAGTGGATAGTTACCAACACGGAAAAAGAGGCGCTCATCCTCGAATCGAATCTCGTTAAGCTCCATAAGCCGAGATACAACGTGCGACTGATAGACGATGGGTATTTCCCATACATACGGATAACCGCCGATCCGTACCCAAGCATTTCCGTCACGCGGGACGTGCGAAACGATGGATCAGCCTATTTCGGCCCTTATACGAGCGCGCAGGCCACACGCCGGAGTTTAAAAGCACTTCGCCGGGCTTTTCCGCTACGCAGTTGCAGCAAAGAGCTGCGTCGGGTTTCGAGACCGTGCCTCAATCACCAGCTCAAATTGTGTTCTGGTCCCTGCGCAAACAGAATTGACCCTGCGACGTACGGGCAGCTTGTGACAGGCGTAAAGCGATTTCTCGAAGGACGCCAAGAAGACATCTTGAACGATTTGACGCGCGATATGCACGAGGCAGCAGCGGCCACGGAGTTCGAGCGCGCGGCCATGTTGCGCGACCGCATCGCCGTCCTGCAAAGCGTGAGAGAACAACAGTACGTAGAGCCGCGTCGCGGTGACGAAGACGTCATCGCTATCGCTCGTCGTGGTCCGCAAGCCTGCGCGCTTATACTTATGGTGCGCGACGGAAAGGTCAGCGGGCAGCAATCCTACGCGCTAAGCGGAACTGATGGCGCGGATACCACCGAACTGATGACGGCCTTTGTAAAGCAGCACTATTTCCACTTAGACGGCGCGTACGTTCCAAAAGGAATCCTCCTCCACCATCCGATCGATGAGGCGCACGCCGTCGAGAATCTCCTCACCGAACGCAAGGGGAGCCGTGTCCTTGTGAGCATGCCTCAAGCCGGGGCAAAGGCGAAATTGATCGCGCTCGCGCACAAAAACGCTGAGTCGATGCTGAACAAGCCGACCGCGGCGGATGCACTGTACGTCCTCAAGGACGCCCTGAGGCTCCGCTCGTATCCGTATCGCATAGAGGCTTTCGATATATCAAACCTCGCCGGTGCTGAAGCGATAGGGTCGATGGCCGTCTTCATCGATGGCGCACCGCAGTTTAGCGAGTATCGTCACTATAAGATCAACGACGTGGCCTCCATCGATGACTACGCCATGCTTAAAGAAGTCGTCGGGAGGCGTTACGGAGAGCACCAAAATCGGCCCGATTTGATCGTGGTTGACGGAGGTAAAGGGCAGGTAGGCGCCGTGAACGGCACCCTCAGGACACTCGGACTCACCACGCCTCTCGTAGGCCTCGCAAAGCGTGAAGAGCGAATCTACGTTCCGGGCAAATCGGCCCCTGTGGCCGTGCCACAGGCAGCACTTAACGTGCTCATGCGCATTCGAGACGAGGCGCACAAAGCGGCGATTCAGCGACACCGGAAAATGCGCTCTCGCAAACTACTCGAAAGCACGCTGGATCAGATCCCGGGCGTGGGAAAACGCCGTAAAATTGAGCTTCTGAAGCGATTTGGATCCGTCGATCAGATCAAGAGCGCGAACATCGAGGACATACAGTCCGTCCCAACGGTTGATAAAAAGACTGCGGTAGGTATTGTCGCGTTTTTCAACGAGCGAGCAAAAGCAGTCTGATTACCCACCGTAAACATCCAGACATGAGGGATATTCCGTATTGAACGATGGTAGGCGTTATGGGGGGGTTAGTGCCGTACACTCCTTCGATTCAGTGCCCCCCGTCGTTTCAGAAAACGTCCCTCTCACCACTTTAATCGGCGTAGTCTCTTAGAGCAAACTGTACCGCCCTTAGGGTGCTTGTATCATTGCGCGAGGTCGAGACGCGCCGCAAAGAGAGCAGGATGACAACTCCTGGAAGACAGAACTTTGTCGAGTGACTTATAATCTGCGGACTGTAATCAGCTTGAGACGTATCGCTTACTGGCTGAGTACACAGGAGCTTTAAGCCGTATGCGGCTACTGACAGGCGCGCTCTATTTTTGGATCAAATTCTCACATCTCGTTTGGCTCACTGACCGTTTCTCCCCCTCAACCCCATTTGCATATCGGGTCGAGCGGAAAGGCTTGTGTTACCTTTACGCAGACGGCAACAAACATCAGAAAAGAGTCGGGTGCAAGTTTCGCCTTTGCGTGTGAAGACCCTCTGTATCGTCCCTTGCACTCACGCCTACGTCCACAGAAACTGGTAACTCGTCACAAACGTGGGAAAAGGCTTAATTCAAGGATGCTGCTCTTAAGTCCCTAGGTTTGAAAAACAGAACAAGGAGGCATGAAACGTGAAGAAGAGGCTTTTACTCGTAGCTATGGGTCTGATGTTCGTAACCGTATTAGCTGCCGGATGCACCTCGAATACGAGTCCTAACTCCACTTCGGTAAAGAGCTCGAACTCCCAAAATACCGTCGTTATCAAGAATCTTGCCTTCAGTCCAGCTACACTTAGCATCCAAAAAGGAGCGAGCGTCACGTGGAGAAACGATGACTCAGTCCAGCATTCGGTTGTTTCAGACACGCAAGCGTTTACGTCTCCAACGCTCAATCAGGGCGACACATACACACATCAGTTCACTGCAACAGGAACATTTCCCTACCACTGCATGCAACATCCCTTTATGAAGGGCAGTGTAGTCGTTCAATAAATCAAGAGGCGTATACCTCACCGAAATGGCAGGCAAAAAATAGGTATTGTGGTGTTTTACGCGGCATAATAGTCTGCGAATCTAAGTGATACGCTTCATCCATCTTGAAATCTCCTGACACAGCAGACCGATGAGTATCGTGGTTGCCCTTAAAGGCAAGAGCAGGTTTGGTCTCAGCATTTAGAAAGGCTTTCGACTTTGATATCGCTTTTTTCGATCGTATACGCATAGTACGTAGTAACAAAGAGGGGACAAAGCTTAATTTAAGATATGCACCTCTTGCCTTCTGGCCGAAACAGATCTCAGGAGGTCTAATGTGAAGAAATACCTTTTGCTCATAACAATGGCCGTTGTGGTCGCACCGTTGTTGATCGCTGGATGCGCGGCACCGTCGCATCCGAGCCCAAGCCCTAGCACGGCGGCATCGAAGGTCAGCACGCACGCAGCAACGGCAAAGGCAAGCACTAGTGCAATCGCGCCCGTGACAAGTTCTGCAGCAACTACGAGCGCAACGGCAGGCGCCGGTGCCGGATCGTTTACAGTCGCCATACCAGACTTCTCTTTCCAACCCTCGACGCTCGCGATTCCCGTAGGATCAAGCGTGACCTGGCGAAACGACGCCTCGGTACCTCACCAGATCGTCTCCAACACGGGGGCATTTACGTCATCCGTCCTGAATACAGGCAACACTTACACGCACCAATTTAGTCAAGCGGGGACCTATCCGTACCACTGCGGCATTCACCCCTACATGACTGGAACCATTACTGTACGATAACCACAGAAAGCTCCGCTTCGCACTAGCGCGTCAATGCCGTCCGCGCGCTGACTTGAACCGCACAGTTTAAACGTGCATAGATCATCCAATGGCTTAGCATTGGTGATCGCCCCATTTTTTTGAGATCGCCGCAAGAGGAGAGAGTGATGGACGCTTTACTCTTCGTCGCAAGCCTGGTACTCATCTTCTTTGGCTCTACGCTGTTTACCAACGGCGTCGAATGGATCGGACGAAAGTTCGATCTTTCAGAGAGCGTAGTCGGGTCGGTGCTAGCCGCGGTCGGAACCGCATTGCCCGAAACGGTAATCCCCATAATGGCGATCTTTCTTGCCGGAGGAACGAGCGGGCGTGACGTAGGCATAGGAGCAATACTGGGCGCGCCATTCATGCTCGGAACTCTGGCCCTGTTTATCACAGGGCTCTCTGTATTCCTTTTTAGAAACCGCAGAGAGACGGGAACGAGCCTAAGCGCTAGCAGCCAAATGAGACGACGCGACTTGAGCTTTTTCCTCGTTGCGTATCTGAGTGCTATTGGCCTCTCTTTTATTCCAAATAACGAGTTTAAAGCGTTTATAACCCCTCTTTTTGTCATCATCTATATTGTGTACGTCTGGCGCGTGCTCAAAACAGACCGTGGCTCATCAAGTGGGTCGCTGGATCCGCTGACGCTCGACGTGTGGATAGCGCGGTTGAGAAACGTCACTGCGAACCAAAGCCCGTCGCAATGGATTATAGTGGTGCAAACTGGTCTCTCGCTAGTATTCATTATAGCAGGGGCGCAGCTTTTCGTCAACCAAATAATCAGCTTGGCAGAATTGCTGCACGCAAACGCGACGATAGTGGCCCTCATAATTGCGCCTATCGCAACAGAGCTTCCTGAGAAGTTAAATAGCGTCTTATGGGTGCGACAAGGCAAAGACGGTCTGGCTTTGGGAAACATCACAGGCGCAATGGTATTTCAAAGTTGCATTCCTGTCAGCTTCGGCGTGGCGTTCACAACGTGGGTCCTTCAACCCATTCCACTCGTAAGCGCGTTGCTCGCCGTTATTGCGGGTCTGTGGGTCTACCTTTTATCGCTTAAGAATCGACTAACGGCGTCCTCTCTCTTTTTCAATGGGATGCTGTATCTTGCGTTTTTGCTTATCGCGCTGCGTTTCGCATAGCGCGATTAGTCAAATAGGGCCTGTCTGCTCTGCCTCAGATCGAGAATAGTTCAAGCTTTTGGAAGCGCGTTACTTATGTACGGATAAGCGTCAAACGTCTGGTTAAAGGGGACGCTGACATCTATTAAGAGAGGATGTGCGGTAACGACCCCATTTACATTCATTATAACGCTTTTGTTGAATATCGTCAAAAAAGCGGTGCTAATCGCAGGGGCGAAGAAAACCGTCGACGTTATGAATACCTCCGTACTTCCCCGCGCTTGAATATACGCGCCGTCAGACGTTCCATTGCTTAGAAGTTGATTTCTTTCCGTTAGGAAGAGGTTGTATGTGACATCCTTTATCGTCATGCCGATAATATTCGGATTGTAGATCACCACGGAAAAGGTGAAAGTCAAGCCCGATCTGCTTATATTATCAATCGAGCGTATTTTAACGCCTTGGACTTGAGGTGCCTGGAGCGTCAAGAAAAAAGCAGCTCCCCCAGCGACAATGATAATGACGACGATTATTACAGCAATGACTCCCCAGCGCATCGCCATTAAAAGGTTCCTCCCCCTATATATAGAAAACGAAAAAGCTAAGCGGCGGCCAACTACGCATACGGTCAACGCTGCGGTTTGAACTGTATCACACCGCTTTGATCCAACCAGAAAGGACGACACAACGACGCAGAACTGGAGGCGGCTATCTCGCAATCGTCACGACGAAAGGAAAACAGTAATATCAAAGCTAGACGCTAGAATAATAAAGTGCAGAAACGCGCGTAAGCACATAAGCGTGCGCCAAAACTCGCACGCCCTTGCTTTAATCGCGAGGTAGGCAAATATGTCGTATCAACACGTGACTGAACGTGATTGGCAGCGTACTGCGCTCTATTTTGCAGTGGGGATGCTCTTGGTCATCACAGCCGCGATATTCCTTTTCGCTGTGAATCGTATCATCGGAGCGATCATCTGGTTCTTCTTGGTGGGTGTAGTGCTCGCACTCCTTGTAATCTGGCATACGAGAACATTTGCGTACCGGTGTAAGGAATGCGGCGAGGAATTTGAGGTATCGCCCGTCACAAACTTCGTAAGTCCACAAGGCTTCAACAGCCACGGGGGGTGGAAGTACTTGAAATGTCCTCGATGCCAAAAAAGAGAGCGCGCGGTGGTTTTAAAGAAATCGAAGTAGTAAGCATCGAGCCGCGTTGTCTTTGCCTCCAAACTGGAGAACAGGCTATCCGAAGGCGTAAGACTTTTTACAGGTCACGCGGTAAAGCAACGTAATCTTTCGCCCCGTGAAGGGCTGCAAACGACACGACGAGATGAGACTCCGATCGTCGGCGAGCTTGGCGGTATCATCACGAAGAAACTGAAGGTTGCAAAAAGAAACGCGACGGTGGAAACGTGTATTATGCAAATTGAATCGTCTTCTCGGCGGAATCCACGTGTCTATTTGTTGTAGAGAAGCTGTCGCGGGCCTTGCGAATGCGGTCGTGTCGTAGAACTCTGCCTGCCTTCTCTCGATCACTACACGTCCTTAGCTCTGCGTAGGCTCTCACATTTGCAGGACGACTCTGTAGCGTGCCTCACCATTGCGGACCCGTTGTATCGCCCGGTTTATCTCTACAAACGGAAAAATCTCCGTCTGCGCCACGATGTGATGACGCGCAGCAAAGGTGAGCATCTCGTGCATCATACCTCTTCCGCCTGTCACGCTTCCACTGATTGTTTTTTGGCCTCCTACAAGGATTGATGTGGGAACCGCGATCACTCCATCTTCAGTCTCAGAAGTCATTCGACTGACAATCGTTAACCGGCCATTAGGCCGCAATATCTTCATATAGTTTTCCCAAGGAAGCGGCTTGATAGCCGTGACGAATATGAAATCGAGTGTCCGAGTGGCTTTTTCCATTTGAAGAGCGTCGTCACTAGGCACGAAAAGATCAGCGCCGAAGGCATGTGCCTCATCCTCCTTGTCGGGATGCGTCGAAAAGGCGGTCACTTCACATCCCATCCTATGCGCGAATTGCAACGCTAAGTGTCCAAGCCCACCAATACCGACTACGCCTACGCGGTGACAGGGCTGTACGCCGTAGCGCCTCATCGGCGAATACATAGTAACGCCCGCGCAGAGGAGAGGCGCGGCGCCCGCCGAATCAAGCGATTTGGGAATGTGGAAAGCAAAACGGCTATCAATGCGTATACGATCCGCGAATCCTCCAGGTCTTCCGACACACGTGAGCTGTTTATCTTGGCAGAGGTTTTCATACCCGCTCAAGCACCATTCACACTGTAAGCAGCTGTTCGTTTGCCATCCCACTCCCACACGTTCGCCAATTCTAAGCCTTTCGACGTGCGTGCCAAGCGCTGTCACTGTGCCAATGACTTCGTGTCCTGGCACGAGCGGATACTGTGAGATGCCCCAGTCGTTGTCGATCAGGTGTACATCACTGTGACAAACACCACAGTGGCTGATCGTAATTTCGACGTCAAACGGGGCTAACTCACGATGCTCGTAATCGAATGGTTGCAGAGGTGCTCGAGGTTGCACTGCAGCATATGCGTGAACGGACATGCTCTCCTCCTCTTTTGGCTTTCCATTGCTCTGGTGAGATATTACTTTTCCTGAAATACTGAACTCCGTTTCTGCTTGCCGGATCGGCGATATTGGGTGTTTTCACGGCCCCATGCTAAGCACCCGCCTCCATGAGCCCTTAAAGACTATATATCAAAAAGCATAACTTTAGACATAATACGACGCCTCGAGGTTCGCTATCGTGCCGAGAAGACTGTGGAAAGGGTGGGCTCACGATCAGTTCGTAGGGGTCGCACAATTTGGCCCCCTCAAGATGGAGCGCGGCAACATTAGATTCTTTGTGCTTATGACCCTAAAAGAGCAGCCGCTCCACGGATATGGCATCATAAAGGCTATCGAGGAAATGAGCGGTCACGCACCAAGCGCGGGAGTCATCTATCCAACACTGCAAATGCTTGAGGACCAAGGCTGCGTCACTATGAGTGAAGAGAACCACAAGAAAGTGTACGCGATCAGCGACGGCGGGAGACGCTTTTTAGCAGAGCACCATGATGTAGTCGAGCGCCTGAGTATGCGGGTGGCGCAGCCCCGATGGAGCTCATTGCCTGGGGTTGGACGACGTGTTGGTGAAATCGCACGCACTATCTTTTACAATTATTCGTATCTCGATGATGAGAAGATACGGCAGATAGAGAGTATTCTCGATGAGACGAGAAGGCAAATCGGCGAAGTGATTTTTGCGAAAAAGCGTTGAGACGGCACACGAGGCTAAGAGTAGATTAGCAATCGATGAGATGCGGAGGCGCGCACACTGAATTTCGACAGCGATACCGTAACAGACATAGCTCTCTAGCCCACGAGGGCCTTGATTCTTGTGAGCTGTATAGCGCGGATGTTGGCAAAGACTTAAGACCTTGCATCCACGCATGCAAATTAGTGGTACTTAAGCCCTTACGCGCAATAATGGGACATTCTGGGCATCTAAAAGGCTTAACTGCGAAGTGTCAGAGGGTATTCTATGAATTCGCTTACGTGAGCCTCCTCTTAACGCTCTCATCGATGCTCTGCATTGCTAAGCCGAGGTACATAAAACTGATAGTAAAGGGATACTATCGAGCCGTAAGGCAGAAAAGAACAAGCCGCGCGTAACGATGTAAGATCGAAGGAGTATCTCTGCGAACTGCGCACAAAAAGCTGCATAACCTCTTGCATGCTCGAAAAAAACTGCCTCGTGCGATTTATATGTAGTCACGAGTTCACGCTGAGTGTAGCAATGGCCGTCCCTACAACGCATATTGCTGCTCCGATAAGGGCTCATTTTATACCGAAGACCGAATCTCCTACGCGTGCATGCAGGGTACTGCGCAGCGCCGCCAGATGCTACTTCGTGGCCACACGAAAACGGAAGCTTTATACAGAGTGAGGGCGATTGCACCTAGCATGGATCTTGTTAGTATATTAGCCGCTGCTGTGCTGATTATATTAATTTTAGCCATCATAATCGCGATAGTGCGTGTGGGAGTGCGTCTCCTCTTGTACCTGATCGTTAACGCGATCCTCGGTTTAATAATCCTTGGTTTTGTAAACCTCCTCGGCCTTGAGGTGCCGATCAACTGGATCACCATTGGATTTAGCGCCATAGCGGGAATTCCAGGTGCGATCCTTGTGATTATACTCTACGTAATCGGCATCATCATTTAGGGCTGCGGCAGAGGCCGAGTACTGCACTGCCACTCAGCTGAATGTTAACCCTAAGAATCCGTGGGAGCTAGGTCTTCATTCGCAGACTACAGGCAGGCAATTTCTACCGGTCGTACCGCCTACTTACTAGGCTCCGTTTAGAGCTGCATCCGTCGTTTTGTGCGCTGCATTGTCTTGCATAGTCACGCATAAGTATAAATTTGATTATGTGAATAACTATTCATATATGCATGACACGTGTGAGATCGTTTGTATCAACAAAGACGCCGTCGACCGTGTGCGGTCGCACATGCTGAGCCAACAGCTTGTCGTTGACACCGCAGACACATTTAAGGTGCTCGGCGATCCAACGAGGTTGCGCCTTCTCTACGCTCTCACCCAGAGAGACTTGTGCGTCTGTGATCTGTCGGCCGTGCTTGGCATGACGCAGTCTGCCATATCTCATCAGCTCCGCGTGCTGCGAGGCGCGCGCTTGGTGAAGTATCAAAAGGTGGGCAAAGTCGTCTATTACTCGCTCGCCGATAACCACGTCGTGCAGCTCCTTGATATAGGGGTAGCCCATGCCCGAGAATCACAGCCACGGTGAAGAGAGCTGCTCCGTCTGCACGACGGACATCTTTGCGGAAAAAGAGCCGTTGTGGAAGCAGAAAGACATTGCCATCATTAGTGTAGCGGCAGTCATTTTTCTCATCGGCGTGTATTTCGATTTTGGGGTCTCTCAGCACGTCCTTGCTCAAATCGCGTACCTCGCGGCGGCGCTCATCGCAGGGTACTCCATCATCAAAAACGCATTCGTGGGGATTGTTCAAAAGCATCGCTTTAACATGAGTCTGCTCATAACGATCGCTGCTGCAGGAGCATTTGCCATCGGTCACGGCGAGGAGGGGGCAACAGTGATGCTTCTGTTCTTTGTCGCAGAGTTTCTCGAAGACTACGCGGGTGACAGGGCGCGACAAGAAGTCGGATCACTGCTCAGGCTCGCGCCAGAGACGGCAGTCGTCGTGCGTGAAGGGCGTGAGAACGTCGTCCACGCCCACGAGGTGGGAGTAGGAGAGATAGTCGCGGTAAAGCCTGGAGAAAAAGTGCCACTCGACGGCGTCATTATTAACGGCACTTCGTCAATCAATCAAGCCGCCCTCACCGGAGAGAGTGCTCCTGTGATCAAGACAGTCGGCGACACGGCATTTGCTGGTTCAATCAGTGAGGACGGGTATCTTGAGTTACGCGTCACGAAGCGATCTGACGAAACGACTCTGTCGCGCATCGTCCAGTTGGTTGATGCGGCACAGCGGAAGAAGACCCCGACAGAGGCGTTCATCGATCGATTCTCGTACTACTACACTCCTATCGTCATTACGCTCGCAGCGCTCGTCGTTATTATTCCCGTTCTCCTCCTTGGCCAGCCCTTTAGCGTGTGGTTTTACAGAGGCTTGGTGCTGCTTGTCATCTCGTGTCCGTGCGCGATGGCCATCTCGACACCAGTTTCTATGGTTTCGGGGCTTACTGCAGCTGCTCGGCGTGGCATCCTTATCAAAGGCGGTGACGTAATCGAGCAGCTGAAGGACGTCAAGGTCATCATCTTTGACAAAACGGGAACGCTCACCGAAGGACGGCTAGCCGTAACAGACGTGATCAGTCTAAATGGCGCAACGGAACGCGAACTCGTGCAGATCGCAGCATCGTTGGGGGCGAAATCGAACCATCCTGCGGCGCAAGCAATCGCAAAGAAGGCCGACGAAGACAAAGTCGTGTTGCTGCCTGTAAGTGATTTCAAATCAATTGCCGGAAAAGGCATGATCGGGGACGTCAATGGCTCCCACTTCTACGTTGGCAGCCGTAGCTTTCTCAGTGGCGTCAACTCGGGCGTGCCTCACGAGGTTGTCGACCACCTTGAGAGTGAGGGAAAGACGGTCATACTTGTCGGTACCGATTCCCACATTATCGGCGTCATTGGCCTCACGGATCGAATCCGGGACTCATCGGCAGGAACACTGCGAGGCCTGACCGCCCATGGGATCAAAACGGTCATGCTCACCGGTGACAATGACCGCGCAGCAGCTGCGATTACGAGTGAGCTTCCGCTGAGCGAGTGTTACGCCGAGCTCCTGCCTGAAGATAAGGTGCGACACGTTGAAGAGCTGGCTACGGCCTACAAACACGTCGCAATGATCGGAGACGGCGTCAATGACGCTCCTGCCATGGCCCGCGCACAGGTGGGTGTTGCCATGGGAGCTGCCGGCTCGGACGTCGCGATTGAAACTGCTGACATCACGCTGATGCACGACGATCTCTTGCAAGTGCCGTATCTCATCGATCTTAGCAAGAAAACGATGTCTGTGGTCAGAGAGAACTTAACCGCGGCGATTCTCATTAAAACGTCTTTTGCAGTACTCGCCTTTCCGGGAATCATCACACTCTGGCTCGCCGTCGGGGTGGGTGACATGGGGCTAAGTCTCGCCGTCATACTGAACGCTCTGCGGATTGGAAGGCGGCGATGAGAATTTCAGCCGCTTTTGTGCAGCACAACAGAGCCCTTTTTCTATCAGGTAGTCGGACACCTTGCGTGCGTATAAGTCAGCAGTTATTCTAGCAGCGACCGCGCCAAAGGGTGTGTCGCAGGCTGAGCACTCTCGCTTCGTCTCATCACTCTTTTATTATCCTTCGTAATCACCATGTAAAAATCGTGATCTCGAGCGGGTAATTTATCCTATCCAGCACGTTCTAATCACTGTGCCGAGCTGAAAAGAAATGGCTTGAATAGAGTAAGCCCGTTAAGACGGAGCGCCGAGTGACATCACATAAGAGGCCTGTGCGACCACTGAGCGACAACTCGAAAGGAAGAACGCAATGTAGGCTTATCTCTAAACATTGAGCGGCACGAAATAAGATCCCGGCAAACGAATCTGCAAATCCCATATATGGTTTGCACTTCTCACCCAGGAGGGGCGCGCTTAACGCGAAACAACGTCTTTCGCAACCTTTATCGTATCTCGTCCCATCCTCGTTACGAGCGTGGATGAGCACCAAATATACGAATCAAAGAGATGAGTGAGTAACAAAACTAACATGGTGTCTCAAGAGAGAATCATCGATCTTTACGAGCGTATCAATCCTGTACAAAATCTCAGGCGTATCAACGAGCAGTTCCGTCTAAACAAGAGAGTCAGCTATCTATACGAAGTTCTTTGCTTTGTTCTGATCATTTTTGACTCGTTTTTTCTATTCATAACGGTCATTTTTCCCTTGAAGCAAGGTGCCCTCGAATCGATCGCTCTATTCGATGCGATCGTAGTGCTGTTTTTGTGGATTGAATATCTCTTTAGAGTGAGCAATCAAGAGGATAAGGTAAGCTACGTGAGCCGTAACTGGAGCGACATCATTGCCATCATTCCCTTTGATTACATCGCCCTCGTTGCGTTTGGCGTCACACAGCCCGTGTTATTGTTCAGACTCCTGAGACTCGTGCGCATCGTCGCTCTCCTCAGGTTTTCACGAAGAATAGAGAAAGAAGTCTTAGCGTTTGCCGAGCGCACGAGACTCATTTACGGGCTAGCCATTTTTCTGCTCGTGATCATTGTTGGTTCGGTCCTCCTCTTTAACATTGAACACGGGATTAACCCTAGCATGAGCACTCCAGATGATACGCTGTGGTTCATGATCGCCACCATAACGAGCACTGGCTACGGAGACGTTGTACCCGTTACCGGGATTGGCAGGATGATCGCGGTTATCGCCATGGTGTCCGCCATCCTCTTTACGAGCCTCGTGACTGCGACAACCACGTCAGCTCTTCTTGAGAAATTCAGAAAAGAGAGGGAGGAGACTCAGCGGGGAAGCGAAGAGACGATCGGCGATGTTATGGATAAATTGGACGCGCTGAACGAGCGGATGGATGAAATAAAAACCGAAATCGATGGGATGAAAGAGATAAAATCTGATATTCAAGGGGTAAAGGCGCTGGTTGATAGATTGAATAGGGACAAATGAGGTTCGTGAGATATGTCCTCAGAATGGACGAATCGTCACTTTCGTGCAAGCAGTAAAAACCGCCTATTATCCAGTAGGACGCCCGGGCCCCCTAAGATAGACTCTAACAAGTGTACTGCCTTTACGGCATTAATGCGATTTGAATGAGGAAAAGAGCAATCGTTGTGACTATCGCCTCTATCATCGTCTTGACGTTGGTGGCGTGGGCTATTCTGGCCTCACCAGGAATCGAACAGCCCCATTCACATGCGTCGCATAACCCTACGATCATCGATGTCATTAAGCTTCCTCGGCCCACGCTGAAAGGAAACATGTCGTTAGAGGAAGCGCTTCAAAAGCGGCGATCTGTTCGTGAATACACCGGTGCTGAAGTTTCGCTCAGTGAGCTCTCACAGCTGTTGTGGGCCGCTCAAGGTATAACGAGCCCGCAAGGGTTGAGAACAGCGCCGTCAGCGGGGGCACTCTACCCTCTTGAGATTTACGCGGTCAACGCGACAGGCGTATATCATTACGATCCGCTGAACCACAGCCTTGAAAGAATTAGGAGCACGAATGTACAAGGAGATCTTGCGAGCGCAGCGTTCAACCAAAACGCAGTAAGAGAAGCGCCGCTGAAACTGGTGATTACAGGGGTCTATGAACGGACTGCAGCAAAGTACGGTGACCGAGCCGAGCGCTACGTAAACCTCGAAGCGGGGCATGCAGCACAAAACGTGCTACTGGAGTGTCCGTCCGTGGGATTGGGAGCAGTGCCGATAGGAACTTTTGACGACTCAAAGGTGCAAGACGCGCTCGGAACTCCTGCTAGTGACCAGCCGCTGTACATCATCCCTATCGGACGCGTCTAGGGACTCTTTTGTTAACAAACTACAAATCTCGTGTACGCCGATGCAAAATCGTCCGTATCACAACGACTAGTATGACGATGTCGGTCAACGTGATGACACGATCCACGATAACATACGTGTCTGTCGGTACCGTGAGCGCAAA
>Ga0187780_10001066_pt1 | contig 20575 bp, 30 predicted proteins | sample 1015_Q2_SP10_20__FD_132429 | JGI IMG/M metagenome (GOLD analysis project Ga0187780, IMG submission 132429) | Tropical peat soil microbial communities from peatlands in Department of Meta, Colombia - 1015_Q2_SP10_20_MG | ecosystem: Environmental > Terrestrial > Soil > Wetlands > Peat | place...
CATAATTCAAGGCGAAAAGCAAGAACTTTCCTCAAAATCGACGTTCCAGCACCTTCATGTTCGGGTGCAGGGTGATTCCTAAAGACTCGGGCCTATGATTTTTGCGCCGGAAAGTAGCTAGAGCACACGATTCTGACCTTAGGTTTAAGGGGGCATTTGGTCCTCGCGAATTTCACAAAGGTAATGATCAAATCCGCCGCGATTCTGCGCTGATAGAGCATTGGGGGAGAATGCGGAACTCCAAGACCAGGATCGCGGGGAGATGGCTCAACCACTGTTTTCATGAGACGTAACGACGCGGGGGAGGTTGAAATGTCACAATTCAATAACACTCGCGGCTTTCTTTCACTCAGGGACTCTCTCCATTGGTTGGCCGGCGTCAGTAGCCTGCGATCCGGAGTTAGTGGTGCGCGGCGCAGATTCGCTGCCGCCGCCTTCATAGTGACGGCCCTGCTCGCGGCCATTGTGGGGGCGAATGGGCAACAGGCCAATCTCCTTACATTCATCGCGAATGGTGTGTTCTTCCCGAACCCGAATGGAGCGTCGCAGACCTACAGCGCCAACGGCGGAGGAATCGACCTAACTGGGCCCTTCTTTCAAAGTCTGGGCACGAATGGCAGGACTTGTGCTACCTGCCATCAGCCCAGCGATGGCATGAGCATATCGGCAGCGAATCTGCAAGTGCGTTTCTTACTAACCCAAGGGCGAGACCCGATCTTCCGTCCAGTAGACGGTTCCAACTGCGACCACAATATTGATGTTTCGACGCTCGCCGGAAGGCAAGCCGCTTACAGTCTATTGCGCACGCGCGGTTTGATTCGTATCGCGATCGCGGTTCCGGCCAATGCGAACTACCAAGTCGTCAACGTTAACAATCCGTATGGCTGCAACGAATCAGACGTGATTTCGATGTATCGCCGGCCGCTTCCCGCAACGAATCTCCGATTCTTGAGTGCCGTCATGTTTGACGGTCGGGAATCCTCTGCCGCTACGGGTACAACTAAGATCCAGTACTCGAACTATCCCGATTCGCTGATCGAAGACCTGAAGCACCAGGCGCTGGACGCGACCACCGGGCACGCGCAAGGCGACGGGACCAAACCAACACCAGAACAGCAACAGCAAATCGTAGATTTCGAGATGGGCCTTTCGACCGCGCAGGCATTTGACAACCGCGCTGGATTAGTGAATGTCCGCGGTGCTAACGGTGGACCGAAAGGCCTTCTCAACCAACCGTTTTTCATAAGCATCAATTCCAGCGTGAATCCCCTGGTTCCAGCACTCGAGCAGCCAGGCGGCCTTGTAACCCCGGGCGATGGTCAGTTCACGGCGGCAATCTTCAACCCTTTCGACGCTTGGGCGGCTTTGCCTTCCGCCGATCCGCGCACCGCGATTGCGCGCGGCCAAGCGATTTTTAATTCGAAACCGATCACCATCACGGGCGTCACCGGAATTAACGATGACATTTCGAATGGCGGGCTCGTGGCGGGCGGCATTCCTTCGCTTCAGGGCACCTGCGGAACTTGCCATGACACGCCAAACGTGGGCAATCATTCCTTTCCGACGCCGCTGAATATTGGAACGGGCGATCCCGACCCTTCTCATGCTTCCACAAATCTGGGCGGCCAGGACATAAGCTATCTGCCCTCCATCACCGTGTGTAAAACCGATCCGAGTACTGGATTGCCTACCACGAATTGCAAGACGACCACCGATCTTGGTCAGGCCTTAATTGATGGCAACTTCGACCATGTTGGCAAGATTAAAGGTCCGATCCTGCGTGGCCTTTCGGCGCGAGCGCCCTATTTCCACAATGGCTCGGCTCAGAGCTTGTCGAAGGTTGTACGATTCTACGAAAAGCGGTTCGGGTTGATGTTAACGCCAGAGGAGGAGTCGGACCTGGTTGCATTCCTGAGATCCCTCTAGGGGGACGATGGAAGGTTAACAGATAACCAGAAGACAGCAATCCGCATTAGATCATTACTCAGGGAAAGATTAACCACAGCGTCGCCTTCGCCACGGTGCGGACGATGCCTCTGTAGTCGCGCCTCCACTCGTGCAATCGCCCCATCCTCTGCCACCGCCTGGCGCTGCTCCATTGTGAGTACACCAATGTCCAGAAGTTCGCACTCAAGGGACCGAGCCAGAAACAAATCTGAGCCAGGACAGAGTAGTCGTCGCCGGGTACAAAAATGGGCACAAAAAATGGGTCTCCGAAGAGGAGACCCGCATGATTACTGGAGCGGGAGACGGGATTTGAACCCGCGACTTCGACCTTGGCAAGGTCGCACTCTACCGCTGAGTTACTCCCGCTCGTTATCTCATTCTACAGCACTTGCGCGTTTCGGCAAAATCACTGCACCCGCAATGCAGTCCCGCTATCGGACACATCAGCAATTCCCAATTCTGCGATGTACTTCTCCTGCGCCTCACGTGCTTTCGCGTGGATGTAGTGCATCGTCATGTCCTTGCTGCTGTGGCGCAACTGCGCTGGATGACCGCAGGATCGGTGCCCTGTTCAGCCAGCCAAGTTGCCAACCCGTGCCTCAGGTTATGGAACCCGAAACGAATCACGACTTCACCATCGTAATAACACTTTCCGTCTCGTTTCTCCAAGACCCCGGCAGTGATCGCAGCAGGACGAATATAGTCCTCCACGATCATGCTGCCGAGCCGAGGCTGTTTGCCCTTTCCGATATGACGGAAAGAGCAAATCATCGCCTTTGGCAAACATGGTTTCCTGCCGCCAGACCTCCAGCACAGTAGCAAGTCCCTTGCTCATTTCCACGGGTTTGCGACTCATGCGAGATTTCGGCGGGCCATAGCCTTTGCCGTTCCACTTGCGCCGGATACGGATTTTCCCCTTCATCCGATCAATTGCGTCCCAAGTCAGTGCCAGTGCTTCGCTGATTCTCATCCCGGTCACCGCGACGAGAATCACGAGCACCTTCACTAGCGGGTCGGATATGTGGTGGATCACCGCAGCGGCTTCAGGGCCGCTCAGTTCCACCGCTTCGAAATCCGACTTGCAGGGCGCGGAGACGAGCTTCATGGGATTGTGTTCCTCACCGCGAGGAATGTAACCCCATTTCTGACCGTGCCTGTATACGGCGCTCATCCTGCTTCGGAGCTTGGAGCGAATGCCGTAGGTCTGTTTGTCGAGCCACTGCTGTATTCCAGCGGCTCAATGTCCTTCGCCACGCGGTCAGCCCAACGCGAAAGGTAGTTGCGAGCGTTCCGCTCGTCCGTCCGCTTCGTGCTGTCGTCCTTCTCCTCGCCAGTCTTCGTTTTGCCGTAAGCCAACCAGTGGTTGAGCACTTCCCCGAAATTTATGCTCCGGGGATCGGGTTTCCCGACCTGTTGGTTGAGTTCCAGCCGAGCTACCTCAAGCCAACCATCGGCATCGGACGCTGGCATCGCCGATCACCTTACTGCGTTCGGAACCGGCGTCGTTGTACCAGCGGTACAGCAAGCGTCCTCTCTTTCTTCTGAACCAGCCATTACCGCTACCCTTGACCATTTATCACTTCCCTTTCTGGTCTCGGGATTGCCGCGAACTATTATCTACGCGACTCGTGCTCTCCCTCACAGGTTTTTTCAGACCTTTAGTTATCGCGGCTGCAAGCTCGGACAACCGAAAGCGCCACACTTTGCGCCGAGACCCCAAGCTCGCGGGATAGGCTGGGATCGCGCTCGTCCGAGCCATCATGAGCAACTGGCGGCGGGTGATTGAGCAGAACGAGGCGGCTGTATCGGCATCAACGAAGCGCTCCGGCTGCTCGTGCGAGGTGTTTAGGGTGTCTGAGCCGGAAGAACCCGGCTGCGATGTAAAGCGGTCGTTCACAAATAGTCTCCTTCGCGATGCAGCAATCCGGCACCGCCAAGGGGGAACAAGCCGCCCTTATGAATTCGATGTCTGCTACTCGATACGTCGAGCACTCCCACAGTCCAGTTACAACCCAGAGGTGCATCTGGTACAGAAGCTAATACCAGATTTTCGGCGGACGGATCCTATCGAAAAGAGCTACGATCCATCCGGCCCGCGCATCCGCTGCCCGCTCTGCGGCTGGTCGCCACGCAAAGAAGACAAATGGTTCTGCACCGTGGTTTTGAATTGGCTGTGACAAGCAGCCGTTTAAACGGCAGGCATGCAAACAGCTTCTTGCTTCCTGCTGGCGACTATCAGGTCAGCGAAGACGAAACGGTCGCGAGTGATGATCTCTCCCACTGCGACTCTAATATCGCGCCTGAATATCGGGGCTGCATACACAAACGAATGGAATTCTCCATTCTCACCGCAGGGGTCGATTTGCGGCGGAAGGTCGGACAGCAGTTGCTCATCGAACTCCTTGCCCACGAACTCCGGCGATAGATGCTGGGAATCAACACAAGTGAGCTTCGCCTTCAGCCCAGAGCCGATCATCGTTCGAGCAAGCTCGTTCGTTGGAATGCCCCAGACCGGAAAGATTGGCGTCAACCCAGACCCTTGTAGCTGTCTTTCGCGGTACTCGCGTATGTCGCGCAGGAAAAGATCGCCGAAAGCGATGCACTCAATCCCCGACCGAACAGCCGCTCTGCACTCCTCACTCATGATGCTCTCGTAATCAGCGTTCGAGCACGGCGATGGCAAGTCCACATCCCAGAGAGGAACACCCGCTGCTTCTGCCTGCGCTGCGACCAGTTCACGCCGAACTCCGTGCATGGCGACTCGATTGGCTTCTCGGTTGAACGTCGTGAGCAGACCAACGATCTCATACTGACCCTGCTGCCGAAGAAGATGAAGGCTCCAAGCACTGTCCTTGCCGCTGCTCCATGAGAGTAATGTTCGTTTCATTAACTCGTTATGGTACTCCTCTGTTGGCTGCGCTAGTGCGTCTGGGAGGTCGAGTAAAACGGGTGACTTTCTGTTTTGCTCGCGGAAAGGGCGTGTCGATGGTATGTTTCTCGGCATGGGAAGGTCGGTTCGAAAGCGCCAGTTCATCGTCCACGTAGCCGTGAGCGCTGATGGCTTCATCGCCCGACGAGACGGCTCGGTGGACTGGCTTGACCGTCCGCACCCGAAGGGTGACTACGGTATGCCTGAATTCTATCGTTCCATCGACACCTGCATTCTGGGGCGCAAGACCTATGATCTTACCGTTAGCTTTGGAATGGCTGAGGGGTACGCGAAGAAGAAGAATTACGTGTTCTCGCGCACGCTGTCGAAAGCCGCCAGTCCAAAAGTGAGCGTGGTAAATGAAGACGTGACCGTCTTTGCCGAGCGGCTGCGCTCGGAAAAAGGCAAGGATGTTTGGCTGGTGGGAGGGGCTGAGCTTGTTGCCGCCTTTCTCGATTCCGGGCAAGTGGATGAGTTCATCATTCATGTGATCCCGACGATGATTGGAGAGGGGATCCCGCTGGTTGCGCCACGCCATCGAAACCTGCCTTTGAGACTGCTCGCGACCAAGAAGTTCCCTGACGGCGTAGTCAGGCTGCACTATGCCGTCCTATCGGCATGATCGCTTTGATCCTGCTGCCGAAGAACCGATTCTGTCCACCGTCATAGATCGCGAACTCAAAGAAGAAAAGAGCTACGATCCATCCGGCCTGCGCATCCGCTGCCCGCTCTGCGGCTGGTCGCCCCGCAAGGAAGATCACTGGTTCTGCGAGTGCGGCTATGAGTGGAACACGTTCGACACCGGAGGAGTCTGCCCCGCCTGCTTGCACCAATGGACTGAGACGCAGTGCCTCTCGTGCAGCGGATGGTCGCCGCATTCGGACTGGTATGCTCATTCATGAACTCAGGGTAGGAGGACGCATGAACTCGGTTACCTCCGCTATCCGAAGCTCTTTGGCTAGATTCCGTTGCTTGCTCACTCTCGCCGCCGTGCTCGCTGCCTCGGTCTGTTCCGCACAAGACAAGCGACAAACAACCAATCCCAATGCCGGGAAGGATGAAGGCGACATCAAGCAGTTGATCTCGATGTACGCGAAGGCGGCGGATGAAGCCGATCCTGCTTTGGCGTCACGCATCTGGTGTGACTCATCGGACGACTCACTCATCAACCCAGTGGGGCGCTGGAGCGGTGTGGAGCAAATAATGGGCTTTTATCGCCATGATATGGGCGAGATGTATTCGGTGCGAGACTTGCAAATCAGCGACGTTTCCGTTCAGGTGTACACGGATGCGGCTTGGGCAGAATTCAACTGGAATTTTTCAGCCAAGCGAAAGAAAGGAGGGTCGCCAGTTTCATTCCGTGGCATGGAAACCCAGATTTATCGCAAGAACCACGACCGTTGGTGTTTGGTTCATGTTCACTATTCCGCCCTGCCCGCTGAAAAGAAGGGAACAGAATAAATCGGTCAGCGTCTGCGTTAGCCTGCGATCCTATCCAGCCCTATAGCGGAATAGTTTCTTACATTCGTCACGCAGAAAACCGCCGATGACGGGTATAGCGTGATTGCCCTTCTCGAAGACCAGTCGGCAGGGAATGAGGCAGGCTCGCCACTTGTATTCTTCCGTCCCGCGCTTTCGTCCATAAGCGGCGATGTCTTCCTGCGAGACTCCGTATACGACGGCACCGATTCTCGCCCAGACGCAGGCACCCGCGCACATCGCGCAGGGTTCGTGCGTGGTGTAGAGCACGAACTCGGTCAGGTAGCGACCATAACCGCTCGATACGTATTTGAGCGTTTCCAACTCCACATGCTTGATGCTTGACCCTGAAGTCTTGACCCGGTTCCCCGCGCTGGCAATGACCACTTCGCGTCCGTCCGTTAGGCGGGTGATGACAGCGCCGATGGGATAATCCCCCCGGTCGCGGGCACGCTTGGCTTCCGCGATTGCCAACTGCATAAACTTTTTCTTGGGTTTGTAGGAAGCAGCGATCATGCGGGGATCATATCGCAGCGCGAGGGTTCGGCGGCGACCTACTTAATTAGAGCAGTCTGGGAGGCAACGGCGAGCCACTTACCATTGCGCTTCACAAAGACGTCAGTCCAGACGTAATGCTCGATGGATTTCTTGCCGTCTTCCACGGTGACTTCGTCGTCGGTACCTGTGACCACGGCAGCGTCGCCGAAGACGCGCACGTTCATGTTGCCCAGCGTGGCAGAGGTCGTGCGGGCGGTCTTGATTTCAGCGCCTCTCTCTGCCTTGGTCTGGCGCTTACCGTCCGGGGTAATCGCGACCCAGTCGTCCGCCACAATTTTCTCGAATGCCGCAGCATCGTGATTTTTCTCAGCATTCAGCCACTCCTTTTCTATGGCTTGCAACTTCTGCGAGACGGCGGTATCGGAATCGGCTTTGGGCTGCTGGGCGGCTGCCGCCAATGAAGTCAAGAGAAGTGAACAAAGGAAACAGATACGGACGACGAATCGTTGTGACATAGGACAGCCCTTTTTGAGGCTCTACTACGCCGCCTCCGCGCCCACGCTGCAATGTGCGCCTTCGGAATCGAGAACTCCTATCGGTGTTTCTGCCTCCTTGCGCCGTCAGCCAGCACTTCGATGATGCGCAACGCAGTTCTCAGCGTCCTGTCGTCTTGGTCGTGGTCGGGATCATAGACTGCCAGCGTAGCCGCTCTGACACGGAAGCCCGCAAACACAGCGCGAAGGGACTCTTCCATGTGCTCCAAAGACATTCCAGCGGGCACCGGAGCGAGTAAGACACCCGGCGCGATTCTTGGGTCTAAAGAGTCCATGTCAATATGCACGTAAACCTCTGACACCTGCTGCGCCAGCCTGTCGAGGGCAATTTTCATGTCCGACTGCGGCTTGCCTTCATGCCATTTCACGACTTGGATGGCGGAACCATCGAGGCGCTCGCGCTCCACTGGGTCTAGGTCTCGAACTCCTAGCATAAGGATTGCTGACTCAGGAATCGGAGTGCTGTCACCCATCTGTGCCCAGTAGCTCCGATAACAGTGACCAGAGATCACAGCCATGCACATGCCCGGCAAATAGCCGGAAATTGTCGTTTCCGGCGTGTTGAAATCGCCATGCGCATCGAACCAAACGACGCCACACTGCCCGTGATCGAAGCCAGCGAGGATTCCCGCGCTTGCATCGCAACCTCCCGCTAGAACGAACGGGAGCCTGCCCGCATCAACGGCTCGCCGGACGGATGCTGCGACTTTCTTGCCCACAACCAAGGACGCATTCCCGCTGTCGCGAAACGGCTCCCCCCGGTCAACCCGCTCCACGGTGACAGCGACGCCCTTGGCGGCAACTATTCTCTCCGCGCCAGCCTGCACGAGGCGCTCCGGTCCCTTGCCTTGACGCTCATCGCCCATCATGTAAGGAACCTGAATCAGAGACACGTCCATTTGTTCATCTCTCGCTCTCTCAACCTATCCTTTGCCGACCTTGTTTGGACGGCACAAACGACCGATGCGTTCTCCACAGTCGATCCGCCAGCGTTCATAACCAACACCCGCTGCCCTTGCCAACGAGCACAGAGTACCATGTGGACATGAGCAGAACGTGGCGACAATGCTTCGACCCAGACTATTCGGATCGCTCGGCGCGAGCCGATGTCCTTCTTCGGGAAGAACCGGACGAGGAAGAGGACGAAGAGGATAACGAGGGAAGCGTCACGGACGATAAAGGTGACGACGATGATGAGGATAACGGAGGCTACTCGGTGCAGGTGTACCGTTCGTGTCAGCGGTGAAGGATGAAACGCGAAGAGTTTGTCAAGGTTGCCGAACAAGCGTTGGATTCGCTGCCGGAAGAATTCCGCAGCCGCATCCACAACGTGGCGATTCTCGTCGAGGATTTTCCGCCCAACCACACATCGCCTCGACTGGGACACCAAGGGCGATTGCTTCTAGGCATCTTCCACGGCGTGCCAGCGACGAAGAAGAGCTTTTTTGATGTTCCGGTGGGTCCCGCTCACATCGTGCTCTATCAGAAAAACATTGAGGCGGTCTGCTCCAATGAGGCAGAAGTGCGCCATCAAATCCGCCAAACGCTTATGCACGAACTTGGGCACTATTTTGGCATGACTGAGGAACAACTCAGGGATGTTTAAGTTTTCAGACAAGAGCTTATGCAATCGACCGAACTTGCGCGACTGAGGCGGGTAGCCGGAAAGCAGACCACACGGCTGACTCATTATGGACGCAAGACCGGGAAGCCGTACGAAGTTACGATTTGGTTCGTTCTGGACGGCGACGCGCTCTACATCGGCACCGCCAACGCAAAGCGCCAGTGGGTGCGCAACGTTCAGAAGACACCGAAGATCAAGCTGTCCATTGGCAACGAGATTTTCCAGGGCAATGCTCGTTTCCTCACCGTACGCGCCGAGCACGAACGCGCTATGGCTGCCATTCGACGGAAGTACTGGATGTTTCGACCCGTGATCGCGCTGGGGAAAGTTCTCACCGCAATCGGACTGATGCGCGACAACACGGGATCGTTCGAGGTGATCTGCGGGAAACGCCCCACTTCTTGGCGACGGCGGTCAGGCTCATTCCTGCGAGTCGGTCGCGGACAATTGCGGCTCGATCAACGTTCATGGGTGCGCGACCGATTCGCACGCCGTCGAGTTCTCTGTGGCTACCCTCCTCTTCGCACCGAGGTAGGCGATCACTGCGGCAGAGGCGATCTGACCGCAGTCGTAAAGGGAAACATCCAGAGTGGTTAGAGACCGAAAGAAGTTGTACAGCATCACCGCGTCGCCGACAAAACCACCCCATGATTGGAACATCACATGAACGTGCTTGTTGCCCTGAGCCATTGCACCTGTAAGAGCAGTGACAACACGGCTGGTGTTAGCTGAATTGATGTCATCAGCGAATACGCCGTAGACATCGTGTGGGGCGGTCGGATTCGGGGCAGTAGGTGAAGGTGAACCCATACCCAAGGGTGCAACACGGTCACTGGAGAGAAAGCAGGAAATCGTAGCTTCCTAGCGACCATCCGCCCGGCGATCTCAACGCAGCCGCCCCAGTTGCAGGTCGAGAGCCTGCCGGATCGTCTCGGCGTCCGAGCGGTTGATTCGCACCTTGAGCTTGAAGTTCATCTGTACAGAGCATTTCAAGACTTCACTATGACGGTCGCGGACGCCCAAGTTCCTTCGTAGATGCTCTTCATGGTCGCAGCGCCCGAATGCTCGACTATGTATGTAGGCTTCTTCCGCGCCGCATCTTTTATGGACTGGCCGATAACCCAACAATGAAATGTACGAAATGGTCAAGAGCTTTGCCCCGGAACTCGAACTCAAATACAACAAGTTCTACATAGGTCTGGCGAAGGACGGACAGCCCAACAACTTCGTCATCTTCCGAGCCAAGAAGAACAGCTTTCGAGCAGAGATTCGCCTAGCGTCGTCCCCTGAGATCGATCAACAGTTAGAAGCAGCGGGCATTGATGTCATGGATTATGAGCAGAAGTGGGGGCGCTACAGGCTGCGCCTGACGAAGAATGACATCAAGAGGCACTCCGACCTTTTGCTTAGGCTGCTGAAGATGGCTTACGGTCTGGACGTGGATGCTGGGACGGTAACCATGAAGGCAAAGGCATAACCTATTGGAAGCCTACCTGCTCTGTTGCTGCTCTTGCTCCTCCTTCGCGGATTGCCGCCGATCAATCTCCTCCAAGATTTCCTCAGCCCAGCGGATCGAATCGGCGACGGCGCAGATCGTCGCGGACACGCGTTTACCCGGTTCGTGCTGCGCCAGTTGACGGGCCGCGATGGCGGCGATCAGCAGCACGCGCTTGCGACCCTCGTCCAGCAGTTACTTATAATGCGGCGTGTCTTTAGGAGGTTTTATGGACATTCACTGCGTGGTGACCGGACAGAGCAAATTCGGCAAGTCGGTCATTATCCGCGACACGCCCGTTCAGCCTATCAGCCTCGCCCTACTTCCGGGGTACGAGTTTCATCGCTTATGGGGAAGCGATTCCATCCCAGAACTTCCGTGCGACGGAACTGCACCGCCGCATCCTCGCTATTTCCCCCCAACAAATGGTTTCCGCTTCGGTTTTTTCACTATACCGCCGGATGCGAGGACGAGCGTCGATCAGATAGGCACAGCCTCCGCTCTCGAAGAAATTCAACAGAAGTTGCCGGGGATGATTGATGTTTTGGAAATGGATCATCCGGGCATGCACACTACCGACACGGTTGATTTCGATGTCGTCGTATTCGGCGAGGTGGTTTTGGAATTGGACGATGGAGCCGAGGTCGTGCTCAAAGCGGGCGATTGCGTCATTCAGAACGGAACCCGTCACGCGTGGCACAACCGCTCCGGCGAAAAATGCGTGATTGCCGTCACGTTAGTGGGCGCGGAGCGCAAACCCTAGCCCGTTCTCGCCGTGCTCGTTCAAGCAGTCGGGCGGGGTGCGGAAATCGAAGAATGGGAAATGCTCGACGGTCGGACGTACGATGAGATGCCCAGTGCGCAAGTCAGTCCTGCACTTCGGGTAATTGATCCACGAAGCTGTAATCTCGAACTTTCTACCTAGCAGTCGGGCGCTAAGCCTGCGTCGCGCCTGTCGAATCGAAAGGTTAAGTAATGTTACTTTTTCTTGTGCAGGACACCATCAAGAACCACTTCTTCACTCAGGGCTGCCTTAAAAGGGTCGTCGCGTTCACGGACGCCGGGATTCAGCATGAGGGCTGGTTCAACGGGGAGATTGTCTACCTTTTCGGCGGCATGAAGAAGGGCGGAAGCATCAAGTCGTGGGTGCGGGAGTGTCCTTCAACCACTGCGGGGAAATGCGACTTCAAGCTCGAACTGGTGAACGCAACCACCGTTGTCTTCGAGATGAAAGCCCTCCAGCAGCGCGACCAGCGCGGACAATGGAGGCTAGGGCACTCAGCCGTGGACATTGTGGATCACAACGACATCACGAAGATGTTGGGGATCACGGCGACCGACCGCTACCTTGTGGTATTCGCCTACCCTGTTCGCGCAGCGAGCGAGTGGCACGAACTCGCTGCAAAGTTACAGCAATTTCTGGTGAGCAAGAAGGGCATCCACAACGCGATAAGCGTGTCTAGGTTTGACGATTCGTCGGGAGGGGAACTCTCGATAGGTTGGCTACAGGTGCATTAGAGGCATGCACGGGAATTTTCCGCCCCGATCAACAAAAGAGGGATCAAGATCAGACTGTTCGATCACGGGATTAGTGGTCAAGGAAAACATGCTCGCCTACATCCCGCCCGCGACACGGCACAACGTCACGAACAGCGGATCGCAAGTCTTTGAGTACGTCTGGGTGGTCACGCCGACAGCCGAGCAAGCAAAGTGAGTGGCGATGGATACCAGCGCGGGTTCAATGGGATTCAGGCTGTGCAGGGCACTCCGCGCTAACGCCCTTCAAGTCCCAAGCCACTTCAAAGCTACTCGGAACAACAACAGTGGCATAAAAACGCATCCACTTGACCTCGTTGCCGTCAGAGTTCGTCTCAGAACCGCGAATTGCGAATCGGATGAGTCCCGACCGGGCTTTCGCTACTGCATCAAAATACAGTTGCGCAGCATTGTCGGGATTGGGAGCTTGATAAGGCCAAAGCGCATCGCTCGCGAGCTTGAATATTCGCTGATAGTCGGCATCAAGAGGAAGCGAACCTCGTGCTCGTACGAAAGCTGCTCCCGTGCCGTAATGCCGTATCCTGTGCCCAGATATTGCGCATTGCCTCCGCGAAGCGGGGGATTGAGTGGATATGCGTAATCCTTGTTGCTGTCATGGGGTCGGACTTGTATCTCCCATCCCCAGTTGTCCTTGAGAGGGATCAATTTCAACGTCAGACCGCTACCCAACTCTCGCGAGTAGGGCTCTCCTCCGTTTACAGAACCACTGAAGACCACCTTCTTGCATTGCTCCGGTCGCGGAGCCGGGCTTGCTTTGGCTTCGAAACCTCTATCAGCAGAAAAGAAAAAGCCAATGCATAACAGGATTGGGAGTGCAATTCTCGGCGGGAGAGTGGTCATGCGCGTCGTTAACCGACGAGAACATTCTAGCCCCGATCTTCAGGCTACCCATCCTAACCGGGAATTTGAACGGCGGTCTGACTTCCGTAGCCCCGCCAAGCTAGTACAAAGGGCTTCCCACACCTCTGAAACACCCCAGCCGACCCGAACCCCGTCCCGGCAGCCAAATCCGCGTAGAATCGGCTTCCTTTGGAGTGCCCTGATAAAATCCCCGCCGATGAGATTCCGTGGCTGACTTGCCTGTTGTCCAGCAGTTGCGAAGAGAGCGGGATCAAGCGGCAAGAACGGTCCTTTGGAGGAAATCAAAGATGAACCAACTAGTCCTCGTGATGACGATATTTGCATCTCTGATCGCGATGGCGCAGCAGCCACCCGTCAGTTCGCCTCTGCTCGACCATCTTGCGGGCAAGTGGCTGATGCAGGGGACAGTGGGGAAGCAAGCCGTGACGCATGACTTCGATGCCGAGTGGGTGCTCCAGCACCATTACCTGCGGTTCCACGAAGTCTCGCGGGAGAAGAACGACAAAGGCGAACCGCAGTACGAAGCGACGGTGTTCATCGGCTGGAATGAGAAGACGAAGCAATATGCTTGCGCGTGGATGGATGCGTATGGCGGATTAACAACAGAGTCCATCGGCGTTGCCGCGAGCAGAGAGAATGAACTCGCTTTCGTCTTCACCGATGAGCACGGCGAGACCAGCTTCACGAACACCTTCGTCTACGACCCCAAGACCAACGCGTGGGAGGACCGCCTCGACAATGTAGTCAAAGGCGAAGCCAAGCCATTTGCGCGATTCACCCTGACGAAGCAATGAAAGCGAGGCTTAGGGTTGCCGCAAGAAAGCAGCGTAAGAACCAGTCGCAGCCCCGAATCAATGGGACAATTCTCACCAACAAAGCAACGAGGCGACTGCGAGGAGGTCGCCAACCCGTCCACCGCATACGGTCGGCGACGGCGGAACTGGATCGACGCGCACGGCTCCGTCACTGCCTGGCAGGTTGTGGATGCCTCGTGCGGCGCAAAGTTCTGTACCCGCAATGCACCCGCAATGATTTTGACTAGAACGTACTTTCAGGTACTTAGCGGCAACCCCGTGACCTGTTAAGTTGTTGAATGTATTGGGAAAAAAGGGATTGGCAAGGTCGCACTCTACCGCTGAGTTACTCCCGCTCGCTTTGTCATTCTACAGTACCTGCGAATTTGCTGCCAATAAACCGCACCCACGCTACCCACGCTACCCTCGCTATCCACGCTACGCACACTGGCACTCGGTCATCGACATGCTGCTCTTCCACTCCGATGAGGTAGGCCAGTGCTAGGAAAGGCTCAATGAACTGATCTTGAGCCTTCTTTGCGTTGCGACTCGTTTGTGTCGTGCATGGCCGTCTCACGACCACGGATCCTCTCTGTTCTCGATTAGGAATGCAGAGAGACCGTGCCTCAGTTATTGAACCCGAAACTCTGGCAGCGCCCTGGGATCCGTCCGGCAGCCACCGCCCCAAGTCCGATGTAGTCCTGCAGGGTCATGCTGCCAAGCTGTGGTTCCTTGCCTCGTGGCTTGAACGACGGGAACAAGAAGTCCAAAGTGCCTGCTATACAGTGTTTCAGTGCGACTGTCCATCAGCCCCTTCTTGCCCAACTCGAGGGAGGCTTTGCCGTGGCTGACGACTGAACTTTGCCTGTCCCGACTATTCAGCAGCAAAGACGTTTTCAAACTGAATTTCGGCGGTTGATTGATTCCGGGAAGCTCAACCTTGTGGTCGCCCTCCCACGGTCGGCTCTGCCAAATCCTCCGTTGCTCTGGAACGTGAGCCCCCGATCCGGAGCGCCCCGGGGCCCAAGGACAGGCGTCGATGGTAAAATGCGTCACTACTCTGCGCCATACGCCTCCGCGAAACATACGACAACGAGGAGAGGCTTGGATTGATTCGACCTCGGATGCTAGGCGCCTTGGCGAATACGCCTCATCCGGAGGGCTGGCCTGAATAGGTCTGAGGTCCGCCCGAACCAAGGAATCTTGAAACCAGAGGGAGGTCATGTGATCGCAAGAGTCTGGCACGGCTACACCAAGCCGGAGCACGCCAACGCCTATGAGTCGATGCTTAAGCCGGAACTTCTGCCGGGTATCGGCAAGGTCCAAGGTTATAGGGGAAGCTACTTGCTGCGCAGAAAAGCCGCAGACGAAATCGAGTTCATCACGATCATGCTCTGGGATTCTATTGAGGCTATCCGCACCGTTACCGGGCCGGATTACGAAACCGCAGTTGTTCCAGAGGAACGGCGCCAATACCTTGCTCACTACGACCCAAAGTCCTCGCATTACGAAGTCGTCTCAAGGCACGGACTGGATTCAAAGGGAACGGGCGTTGGTGAGCCGTGACAGGTCTATACTCCACCGCGCCGCGATGCGCTCCCAACCCGGGGAGAGGGTAGTGCTCCGAAACCGGAAACCAGCCTGGAACCCATAGGAATACCCAGTGCCGGCGGCACAATTTACAGATTTACAGAGAAGATGGGTTTGGGGCGCTCTCGTTCGATGTGTCACCCAGCCCCGAAAAGTGTCTCGCCAATGGCTCTGTTGCGGCAGCGATTTCCTGCCGAAGCAGTCTTAATCAGTGACCTGATAAGCGATGGAATTGATTTGCATTCCCGGCGCCGGAATCTACTACGAGCCGCGCTTCGTCCCGACCGGGAAAGCAACGCAGTTGTTCAACACCCTGCTGCGCAAATGTGCTTGGGAGCGACGCATTCGGACATGTCGCCCCCCGCGACGAAGCGTACTACGGCGATCCCGGAACGCACTACATGTACTCAAAGCGCGAGTACCAGCCGCTGCCGTGGACAGCGGAATTGCAGTCGTTGAAAACTTGTGTCGAAGAGGCCACTCCCGAGACAGCTTATGCGAACTTGGGGGTGTCGAGGTTGGGCTACAACGCTGTACTTTGCAACTTGTATCGAGACGGGAACGAGAGCGTCGGGTTGCACGCGGATGCCGAGCCGGACATGGGGCCTGTCATCGCCTCCCTTAGTCTCGGGGCGGAGCGCCTGTTCCGGCTCAAAGGGAATGGCGGAGCCATCGCATTTTCGGAAAAAATGCCCCACGGTAGCCTGTTGATCATGGCAGGAAGAACGCAGAAGAATTTCAAACACGATGTGCCCAAAGAACCCGGGGTCACGCAGCCCCGTATCAACCCGACGTTCCGGCGCATAAAGCACGGCCAGCCGCCGATTCCGCAGCTATTGCGGCTCACCTAAGTTCATGCTCCCCGGTTCGTGCGCGCCCAGTCGATCCGCCAGCGGCCGCCCGACGTTGGCAGCCAGAACAGTCGTTTTGGCGGCGTCCCCCGCGCGCCGTGGTAAAGCGCAGCCGTGCGCTCGTAGAATCCGCGAGTATGCCAGGAATCTTGAAACCGGAACTTCTGATAATCGAGGTGATGGCAAAATTCGTGGCACACTGTGCTCAGGAACGTTCCGAAGGAGGTGATTTCTTTGCGCACCGCCGTTCGCATCCAGACTCGAATCAGCATCGTTTCCGGAGTGTAGTCTCCGAAAAGTTCAGTCATCCAGTGCTCGCGACCTTGCAGCGGTCGGGCTGCGAGCACGCGGATGGCGCACGCCGGGACTTCGTAGAACTCCGACGCGGCATTCAGAAATTCGGCGCAGGTGCGGCGAACATCCCTGCTAGTGGCAGCCTTCATCGCCGATTCCAGTGATTTGGCAATCACCACCAACTGACCGCTCTGCGGCAGGTCGAGAGTCCTGATCCGGTCACTTTCCAGAAAGGCTGCGCGGTTCGAATTGCTCGGTGGCGTGTCGGTAAGCACGGGTTTTGAGTAGGCATCAGCGAGTCTGCCGCGAATGAACACCCGCCTGGTGGAACCGAGCAAGAATGACGAAGGCAAAACAGCCGAGCAACAAACCCGCCGCAGGACCGCTCAGCTTTGGGGATATGATCCTTCATGGTGCCCCATCCACTGCGGATCCTGGTCAGGAGTGACGATCAGGCCGTCACGCATGTGGATGATGCGCTCGCCGTACTCGGCCGCCTCCGGGTTGTGCGTAATCATCAGAACGGTCTGGCCCAATTCCCGGTTGGACTGTCGCAGCATGCTAAGGACGATATGTGAGTTCGTGGTATCGAGATTGCCGGTCGGTTCGTCGGCCAGAACAATGGCGGGCTTGTTGATCAGGGCGCGCGCTAGGGCTACGCGCTGTTGTTCCCCGCCGGAAAGCTCCGAAGGCCTGTGAGGCAGGCGCTGCGTGAGGCCCAGCAATTCACAGATCCTCATGAAATAAGCCCCGTCCGAGTCCCGGCTGCCCGAGATGTCGCGCGCTATCTCGATATTAGCGCGGGCATTGAGCGTAGGCAGCAGGTTGAACTTCTGGAATACGAATCCGATCTTGTGTTTGCGGAGGCGAGTGCGTTCCGCGTCAGAGAGCTGCCCAAAGTCATCGCCGTCGACCACGATGCGGCCAGCGTCGGCGCGGGTCAAACCGCCAAGAAGATAAAACAGCGTGGACTTGCCGCTACCCGAAGGACCCACGATGCTGACGAACTCACCCCGCTCAACGCTGAACGTAACTCCGCGCAGCGCTGGCACCTCGACTTTCCCAACGCGATAGGTCTTGCGCAGGTTTGCGGCTTCGATGATCGGGGACATGCCCAACTCCCCGATAGTACACGAAACCTCTGTCAGTTGTGCCGCCAGTGTAGTAGGGCGTTACGCCACCTCGGCGTGCGCCGCTCCGGCTTCTGCTTGGGGGCGCGGCCGGCTGGGACCGCGCTTGCGAACCAGCAGGAGTCGAATGCGCTCCAACAGTTCGGCCGGGGCGTGCATACCCTTAGGCAAGAAGACATCCGCCTGCGTATTCTGGTCGTAGATCCGAACTTTTCCGGAAAGCAGGATGGCCGGCGTGCGGGGAGAAAGCGCCTTGATCTGTTCGATGAGCTTCGCGCCGTCGATCCCGGGCATCATGAGGTCACTCAGCACCAGGTCGATCCCGCCTTTGCGGAACCGAGCCAGGGCCTCCTCCGCGTCATGGCAGACAATTACTCGGTAGCCGCGCGTCTCCAGCAGAACCTTCCGGATAGAGAGCGATTGTTCGTTGTCGTCTACACAAAGGATGGTGCGTTTCGGCTTCATGCGGCCCCCAAAAGTTGCGACCGTGCCCTGGCGGCCTGTCGTGGAAGTCTGTCTTAACCTGAGACGAATGGTCTGGGAGACGAGCAGCATCGTACGTTTCCGAAGGAACCCCTGTAAAGTGCCGCCGATGCTAATGGCAAAAACGACCCATTGAAAATTCTTCCCAATTGTGCCTGATGGCATATTTCCGGCGCCGCGCGCTGCCTGGTCACAGGAAAAGTTCACCGCGCAGGATTTCGACGGCGTGGCCGCCCACGCGGACGTTAACCACGCGGTTATCCTCCCGTGATGCGCGAACATAAATGCGGCTCGGCCGATTGGCCTCCAGTCCCTGCTCGATGAGCACTCGTTCGTCCGGTTGCGCCACACCGTGCGCGACCATCCAAGCCGCGGTACAGCCTGCCGCCGAACCGGTGGCGGGATCTTCTCCGTTATAAAAGAGCATGCGGGCGTGCAGGCGGGCGGAGGCGTCTACCGTCTCCCGGGTCACAAAATAGAAGAACTTTCCTTCTGTTTCCGCCAAGTAGGCGCTGCAACACGCATGATCGATGTGCAGGCCCCGCACGACGGACAGGGATCGCAGCGGTACGATGGTAAAAGCCAAGCCCGTGGAGACGGTCTCGACGGGGAGGTCGGGCGCGAAATCGTCCAAGCTCAGGTTTAGTACCTTGGCCAGCGTGTCGCGCTGGTGCTGCCTGCCGAATCGGGGCTGTTGTTGCGTCATCTCTCCAAACGACGGCTGGCCGGCTGCGTCTTCAAAGCGCACGAGAACTGGGCCGACGTTGAGCTCGAGTTTGATTTCGTCGGACAGGGTTGCCCCGCGCAGCACAAACGCAGTCCCTAGCGTCGGGTGCCCTGCGAATGGAAGTTCTTCGCGTGCCGTGAAGATGCGAACGCGAATGCCGCGCTCCCTTTCGATATCTGGATCCCGGGGAAGGATAAAAGTCGTTTCGGACAGGTTGGTCTCCCTGGCGATCGCCTGCATCTCAGCGTCGTCCACACCGTTGCCGTTAAGCACAACCGCCAGAGCATTGCCTTCCAGCACATTGAGCGTGAAGACGTCAACCTGTACCAGCGACAGGCGTCTGGAGCTGTGTCTCATGAAGCTAGAACTCGCTCATCTTTAGGTGTCGGACAGAATGGCTGGTGCCGTTCGGGAGCTATTGTAACGTGTGGGCATGGCGGTCTGGATGCTGTCGGCCCACTGCCTGTTCCGGCGGCCGCTGTTGACGACTTCACAGCACTCGCGTTCAACTGAAATTCTCGCATGGGCTATTCCTTCGTACTCGGCGTGATCGAGACGTTACGGCCCATTGGGAATCGTTGTCCTCCCTGCGGCTCACGGGAAACGCGCAGGTTTGAGTCGCAAACCTCGGCTTCTATCGCGAGGACAGAAGTTGGGCCAGGCGATAGACGCAGCAACCAAACTCGACTTTAGACTTTGTGTCTCTATTCGATTGGCTCTGACTAACACCGCGGGCCCGCAACGAGTTGTCCACGGTTGCGCAACGGTTCGTAGACCTCTTAGCTCACCCACCGACGATGCAGCAAGACCGCTAGCTTTCTGGCCGTTGCGATCACCGCTGGTTTCTTCCCATTCTTCCCGCCGCGCGCTCCGCCAGCTTCAGACCCTAGCGCCCCAGATCTCTATCGGCTCCAAACCGCCCCAGAATGTGATGCGCGCCCTGCGCCGGCCGGGTTCGCAAAACCGGGTCGCCTTCCCTGCTGATGTGCAGTTGCGGTTCACTCTGCCCTGAGTTCCCTCGTCTCGGTTGTGATCCTACGTAACCACCTCACCGCGGAAAAAGTTCTATTCTTATACTATTGATTTTTAATGCGGAAGCGCATGGGGTCCGGTGATCCTCCCGGTCTTCAAAACCGGCGGGCGGCGCCTCTGGCGTCGTCGGTGCGTTCGACTCGCACACGCTTCCGCCAGTTTGTCTTCAATAAGATCAAAGATTCAAGGGGGGGCTCGAAATGAGATCGGAAGCGAGCGAACGCAAGTCGTGATGAAATCGTGATAGTTATTCGTGAACTACTGCTGAGCAGATGGGCGTTTTCCGCTTGGTCAGTTCACAGAATCTGTCTTGACTGAGTGTGAACTGCGCGCTGCGTCAAGAGCGTTGACGAGCGCTCTTGGGTTCTCATCGAGCGGCTTCACATAAGTGGGCAGTATCTGTGTGCTTGCATGGCCCAACAGTTGGGCAACCGTTAGACCAGACGCTCGACAGCTGTTGGCCCGGGTAGCGAGCGTTGAGCGCAAATCATAAATTCGTCGGTCTTTGAGGCCAGCAGCGGTTGCTGCTTTCTGCCAAGCCTTCTTGTAGTCCGTAATGTGGATCCCTGGAATTCGCAAACTCGGGAACACGTAGAGTGAAAATTCTGGGCCCAGCATCGCTCGCCAGGCGGCCATAACGTCACGACAGTAGTTCGTGAGCCAAACCGTTCTCAGCCCTGCTGCACTCTTCGAGTCGCGCACATGAATATGCGAGGGTTTGCTGTCCAGA
>Ga0187780_10001067_pt1 | contig 20570 bp, 28 predicted proteins | sample 1015_Q2_SP10_20__FD_132429 | JGI IMG/M metagenome (GOLD analysis project Ga0187780, IMG submission 132429) | Tropical peat soil microbial communities from peatlands in Department of Meta, Colombia - 1015_Q2_SP10_20_MG | ecosystem: Environmental > Terrestrial > Soil > Wetlands > Peat | place...
TATTTCTCGCGGGCCCGACGGGAATCGAACCCGTTTAGGGGCCATGGCTGACCCTCGGGTTAAAAGCCCGATGCTCTACCTGAGTTCTCTCCACCTCTGGATCTAAGCTACGGGCCCGCACCAAATCCGCGAGGGCCCCCGTATTTGACTGTGAAAGAAATCTAACGGAGCAGTGTGCGAACGAGCCTTAAGCTCATCTTCATGGTCCCGACGTCCTCGTATGGTGTCTCCATGATGAGGGGCCTCTCGCGCACCCCCGGATAGCGGAGGAACGCCCGAATCCCCTTGCGCCCTATCTTCCCCTTCCCTATGTTCTCGTGCCTGTCGAGCCTGCTTCCGAGGGTCCCCTTGGAATCGTTCAGGTGGACCACCTTGAGCCTTTCAAACCCGACGACCTGACCGAACAGCCCCATTGTGTTGCTTACCGCTTCTTCACCCCCCAGATCGAACCCGGCGGCGTAAAGGTGGCAAGTGTCCAAACACACGCCCACCCTTCCACTGACCCTGACCCTGTCGAGTATTCCCCTGATCTCCTCGAACCTCGCCCCCACGCTGTTCTTCTGCCCTGCCATGTTCTCCAGGAGTATCATCGTCTCCCCCTCGCTCTCCGCGATCGCCTCGTTGCACGCCCCTGCGACGTTTGAGATCCCAACGGCCGCCCCCTTCCCGAGGTGGCTCCCTAGGTGCACGACGAGGTAGTCTATCCCGAGGGCGTCGCAGCGCTTTATCTCCTCGTCAAGTGTGTACCTGCTTATCCTCATCGTCGACTTCTCGGGCGAAGCAAGGTTGGGGAGGTAGGGCATGTGGTCAACAATGCGTGCGAAGCCAGAGCTCTTCCTCTTCTCCCGGAAGGCCGTCACCGTCTCGTCGGGGATGGGCTTGAACTTCCACTGGTTGGGGTTGCGCGTGAACATCTGGAACGTCGTGGCTCCGAGCTCGAGGGCGCGATCGAATGCGAGGTCAAGCGACCCGGCACTCGAGATGTGCAATCCCACCATCGACTCCGACATTGTCGAATCAAAAGAGGCGGAGTGTGGGTTTATCAACCCACGCTCTTCTTTCCCGTTTCTGGCTTAGCGCTTCCTGGGCTTCTTGGGACCTGCGGCGCTCCTCACCGGCGCCGTCCTGCGCCTGTAGGTGCGGGTCGGCTTCGTCAGCGTTGGAGCTCCGAGCGCTGGGGAGGAGGGGGCCGTGTAGAGTACCGGCGCGGGGGCCGGCTGGACGGTCTCGTAAATCGCCGGTGTGGGGGTGGGTGCAGGTGCTGGCTCCGGTTCTGGAGCTGCTGTCGCTTCTGGTGCAGGGGACGGAGCAGGCTCTGCCACGGCAGGTGCCTCCGCGGCTGGGACCTCTGGTGCCTGCTCCGTCGTCGTAGCGTAAGTGTCGAACGAGGTATCTGGAGCAGCTGGTGCGCTCGTCTTCCGGTGTCCGAGATAGCCCTTGGATGCAGCGAAGAGCACGGCGATCGCGCCCGCCGCTACGCCAAGCACGATAGTGGCTACTACCTGGAACATTGCTGAACGTGATAGGGCCGGTAGGGACACTTCAGAGCCAGAGTCAAACACAATCAACAATTCCATCATGTAATATGAACTAGAACCGTCCCGGGAGGGCTCTCAAGCAGGATTTGGCGTGTCCCTTATATCTCAGTCCGCGCCAATTCGGCGGCCATAATGTTGCAGGTTCAGTGGGACAAAATATGTACCGAGATCTTCAAGTTCGATAGGAGGGTGAGGTCTGCCATAATCCTCGACCAGTCGGGGAGGCAGATAGCGGGAGGGATGAAGAAGGGGATCCCGTCCCTGGAGCCCCAGAGCGAGGACATCAGGCTCATCGCTGGGATCACGATCCAGATCAACAATGACCTCACCTGGGACAGGTACTTCGGGAAGCTCCAGTTCACCTACCAGAAGAGGGAGAGGATCAACATAATGACGTTCTACCTGGGGGACAAGCTAGTACTGGCGTCAATGGAGCCTGACTTCACTCTGCAGCAGGCCCAGGACCTGAGGAACCAGATAGTGACGAACCACTCTCAGGAGATAAGGTAAAAGGAGGATGAGCCGGGTCTCAGTTGAGACCTAGCTCAGGGAACTTCGCCTGTACGAGCCCAAGCTCGCTCTGGAGGGTGCGGATGCGCTCGGCGTACTTCTTCATGTCTTCGGTATTCTTCTGGACCTTGGCTACCTTGTAGCCTCGCCAGGCCTTTTTTAGCGCACCCCAGCTCTGCCCTTTCGTATACTGGCTCATGAAACAATCTCCTTTCAATGAGACGATATAAGCCTTAGCGTTTCATGTCGGTTTGGTGGGCGTTAATAAGACAATCAGCGTCCTTATCGGTGCAAGATTCCCCAGAAAATTCGTGCAAGTACACAAGCGGAGCTGAGCAGAGCAGTTCCGGGGAATACACTTCATGGGGGCAAGTGGCCGGCTACTTTGATGGCGACGGAAATGTTGGCGTCGAAGTCGTGAAGTATGTCCTCAAGTTCAAGCTCAGGTTCAGCGACACTTGGAAAGCACAGGTCTTGACAATCAAGTCTTTCCTTAACCGAGAAGGCATCTCCACCTCGGCGCTTTGGCACGAAATCAGTGAAGGTCGCCGTGACGCATACAGAATCGAGGTCAGTGCCCTTGCCGGCGTACTAAAGGCCGCGAAAGCTATGCTTCCTTTCTGCGTGAAGAAGGCCGAGGACCTCCAGATACTCGTTGACTACCTTGAAGGCAAGTTGAATGGGAACCAGGCAATCGAGCGATTCAACGAAGAGGTCCGAACAGGCAGAAGAAGCGGTTACTTCAGAGAACCAACTCTCCCTCACACAAGGATGGAAGGGCTTCGAATCAAACAACTCGAAAACGCCCGAAAAGCACGAGCCGCCTACGCAGTCGACGTCAGCCCCGGGGTGCAGAATCAAATCAAGAAAGATCACGCCGAGGAGAAGCTTGGCCAAATCCGTCTGAGCAGGAAGTACGGGTACACGGTTTCGGTGATAAGGCGGATACTAGGGGCTAGGTAGCCTGCTTTACTTCGAATGGGATCCTGTTCCCGTTGTGGTCGTAGACCCCGAGGTTGTCCACGGTCGCGTAGGGGTACCCCATGATCACCATGAGCTTCCCGGTTGCGTGGAGCAGGTCCTGCTGGGAGGGGGAGTGGTTCCCTGACGGGTGGGAGTGGGCCACCCCAAGGTAGGAAAGGTCCACGGGGAGCATCCACCAGCTGAAGGAGGAGAAGGCGGCGCCGTGGCTCGCCAGCGGGGGAATGACCACCCCAGTCACTTCGACCACCCCCTTCTTCGTCTTCCCTCGCAACAGGAGTATCCCTTCGTTGGGGTAGGCCATCCTGGAGTAGGTGAACAGGCTGTCAACGACCTCCTTCGAGAATATCACCCTCTGGACTGGCAGGGCGCTCACCTACCTCAGCATGCGGACGAAGTTCCCGACGACCGCGTCCCCCTCCGGGTGCTCCTTGGTGAAGCGCTCGGGGTGGAACTGGACCCCGTAGAGGAGCCTCGTAGGGTGCTTCATGGTCGCGATCCTGCTCCTGGCGCTCCTCGCCAGGAGGCTGAAGCCGTCGGGGAGGGACTTTACAATTTCGTACCTCGATTCCATGAGCATCAGGGACCTCGGGAGCCCGTCGAAGAGGGGGTCTCCCTTCAGGACGGTGGTCTTCACCATCTCTAGGACGTGGATGCTGTCCCTAACGACCTCCGCCCCGAAGGCCAGGGCGAGCAGCTGGTGGCCGAAGCACACCCCCAGAATCGGGGACCCGGAGTCGAGCACGGCATCCACCTCCGGCTGGAACTTCGAAATCGTCCTCCCCTCCGTAAGCATGGCAGGCGAGCCGCTGAGCACGACGCCGTCGGACGATCCGAATCTGGCCGCGGACACCCGCCCAAGCTCGACGGGTTCGATCTCCGCCCCGTTCTGTTTCAGACAGTTCTCGAGCGTGACCACGCGCTCTCGCGAGGGGTAGTTGTTGACGACCAGGACCCTGACCAATGGGCCCGCGGGGGGGAGAAGCGATAAGAACTTTCGGAGGAGCGGCCGCCGGCCCAGAACACTTTAAAAGCGGACTAAATTCGTTGGCCAAAAGGAGCTAGGAAAAGAAAATGTTTGCACCTTCGGCAGGATACGACAGGGCCATCACGATATTTTCGCCGGATGGCAGGTTGTATCAGGTTGAGTATGCTCTAGAGACTGTCAGAAGAGGAAGCCTGGCGGTCGGCGTCCAGACCCAGGAGGGGGTGGTGCTGGCCGTAGAGGAGAAGGGGAGGAAGCTCCAGAGCGGGGACTCTGTCATCAAGATGTTCCAGATCGACGACCACGTCGGGGCCGTCGGCGCCGGGTACATCCCAGACGCTAGGATACAGGTGGACAGCGCCAGGGTCCTGGCACAGAGCAACAGGCTGATCTATGACGAGCCCGTGGACATAGAGGCAATCGCCAAGAGGATCGCCGACATGAACCAGCAGTACACGCAGTACGCGGGGGTGAGGCCCTTCGGCGTGTCTCTGATCATAGCGGGGGTCGACGAGGGCTCGGGTCCGGTCGTCTTTCTGGCAGACCCGACGGGGACATACTCAGGCTTCCGCGCCATAGCCATAGGGCAGGGGAGCGACCAGGTGAACGACTACCTGGAGAAGAACTATACAGAAAACCTGTCTCTGGACGCTGCCGTGACACTGGCCATCGAATGCATATACCTTGTTAGCGAGGAAAAGACGGGTACGTCTCACATCAAGGTCGCAGTGGTGGAGGCCGAGACGAAGAAGTGGAGGCGTCTCACGGACTCCGAGATAGGGAAGGGCGCGTCCGGGGCCAAGACAAAGTCAGACAAGCCTCCAGCCAAGAGCTCCTAGAAGAGCTGGCGCGATGAGCAGCGGTTTCGGACGGAGCGGCAGCGGGGATTTCAAGCCACGGACCCACGAGGCGTCGAAGTTCACCACTGTGAAGCTCACCATTGGGGGGGACCACTACGAGATACTCGTCAACCCCGACTCGGCGCTTGCCTACAAGCAGGGGAGGAACGTGGAGCCGTCGGCTGTTATAGTGGCAGACGAGGTGTACTCCGACTCGAGGAAGGGGCTGAGGGCGAGCAGCGAGAAGCTGAAGCTTCACTTCGGGACCGACGACCACGCGAAAGCGGCACTGGAGGTGCTCAAGAGGGGGGAGCTTAACCTCACCCAGGAGCAGAGGAAGAAGCTGACAGATGAGAAGAGGAGAGCCATAGTGGCCGCGATCTCAAAGAATTTCGTCGACCCCAGGACTCTGCTCCCTCACCCGCCACTAAGGATAGAGCAGGCCATGCAGGAGGCGAGGGTGATTGTGGACCCGTTCCAGGACCCGAACGAGCAGATGAAGACGGTGGTCGAGAGCCTCAGGACAATACTCCCGCTGAAGTCTGAGAAGATCAAGCTGCAGGTGAAGGTAGCGGCTCAGTACTCGGGGCAGGCCATAGGGGTTCTGAAGAACTTCGGAGAAATAATCAAGGAAGACTGGCTAGCTGACGGGACCCTTTCCGCAATAGTAGAAATACCGGCCGGAGGACAGCCCGGCCTGCTGGACCGCCTGGGCTCCACGACCAAGGGAGCAGCGCAGGTTACAGTGGTGAAATAGAGATGCCAATGATAGAAAGAAAGCAGGTGATACCGGGGGACGTCATAACCCGGGGGAACCACAGGTACGGGCCCTACATCGAGAAGAGGGGAGACGAATACGTCGCCCTCAGAGTCGGGCTCGCGGAGGTTGGGAGGGACGGGGTGAAGCTGAACCCCCTGACCGGGCCATACATCCCAAGGGCGGAGGACGACGTGATCGGGAAGGTGGTGGACATCAACGGCTTCGGCTGGGTGGTGGACATCAACTCCTGCTTCGATGGTTTCCTGCCGGCGTCATTCGTTTTCGGGAGGGAGTTCTCCCCCTCCACCCACGATCTCTCGAGCAAGTTCAGGGTGGGGGACATGATTGGGGCACGAATAGAATCGTTCGAAAGGTCCAGGGACCCCCAGCTGAGCATACGGGGGCACGGCTACGGGAAGATAGACTCGGGAGAAATCATTAAGATATCACCAACAAAGGTGCCCCGACTTATCGGAAGGAGAGGTGCGATGATCAACTTGATCAGTGAAAAGACTGGATGCGACGTCAGGGTGGGCCAGAACGGGTTAGTTGTTGTAAACGGGCCCCCGGACGGCATAGTGAAGACAGCCATGGCCGTGAAGATGGTGGAAGAGGAGGCACACGCGGCCGACCTCATGGCTAAGGTGGACGCGTACCTGGGAGGGAGCAGCGGTGGGGGAAGCTAAGAAGCAGCTCATAGACGCCGACGGCAAAAGGCTCGACGGGAGGAAGTGGGACGACCTGAGGCCGATAAGCCTCCAGGTGGGCCTGATGAAGAACGCCGATGGGTCAGCCTACATCGAGTGGGGGAAGAACAAGATCATGGCCGCGGTGTACGGGCCCAAGGAAGTCCACCCCAAGCACCAGGTCCTGCCGGACAGGGCCCTGCTAAGGTGCAGGTACCACATGGCGCCCTTCTCGGTGGACGAGAGGAAGAACCCTGCGCCCTCGAGGAGGGAGATTGAGATCTCGAAGGTGATCAGAGAGGCGCTGGAACCAGCGGTGATAGTGGAGGATTATCCAAGGACTGCAATCGAGGTCTGGGTGGAGGTGCTCCAGTCAGACGGCGGGTCGAGGTGCGCGGGGATAACGGCGGCGTCCCTCGCCATGGCAGACGCGGGCATAAACATGAGGGACATGGTGGTGGGGTGCTCCTGCGGTTTGGTAGAAGAAACCGTCGTGGCCGACCTGGACGACACAGAGGACAAGGAGGGGAGCGGGGACATGCCGGTGGCCATAATGCCGAACCTGGGGCAGGTGACGCTTCTGCAGGTGGATGGGATGTATACTAGAGAGCAGTTCCAGAAGGCGTTCGAGCTCGCCATAGAGAAGGGGAAGCAGATCTACGGGATGCAGAGGCAGGCGCTCACAGACCGTTTCTTCGGAGGGGAGGCGACGAGCTCCAACGTTGAGGAGGTTGCGGAATAGATGTCGATGAAGAAGAACTACGTCGTCGAGACCATTCGAAAGGCACAGATGGTACAGCTCCTCGCCCAGGGGAAGCGCATCGATGGCAGGGCCCTCGACCAGATCAGGCCCCTGAAGATTGAGACCGGACTGATACAGAAGGCGAACGGGTCTGCGAGGGTCACCCTCGGGAACACCCAGGTGATAGCGGGAGTGAAGATAGCAACGGGGACCCCCTTCCCCGACACCCCCGACAAGGGGCTCCTCGTCGTGAACGCCGAGATCCTGCCGATGGCCTCACCCTACGCCGAGCCCGGGCCACCGAGCGAGGAAGCCATAGAGCTGGCCAGGGTGGTGGACAGGGGGATACGGGAGTCGGAGATGGTGGACCTAACGAAGCTCTGCCTGATTCCGGGCAAGAGCGTGGTGACTGTCTTCGTCGACTGTAACATCATGAACGTCGACGGGAACCTGTTCGACGCAACCAGCTACGCAGTGGTGGCTGCCCTCAGGACATCGAAGATGAAGAAGTACGTGGTCAAGGACGAGAAGGCGGAGGCAACGGATGAGTCGATCCCGGTCCCAGTGGAAAGGACCCCCGTCTCCGTAACACTCGCGAGGATAGGGGACAGGATGGTGGTAGACCCCAACACCGAGGAAGAGGCGTCGATGGACATGAGGATAACAATCACCACCGACGACGAAGGGCACATCTGTGCCAGCCAGAAGGGGGAGGCCAGCACGATAACCCCGGCACAGGTCCTCGAGGCCGCAGACACTTCCATGAGGGTCGGGAAGCAGCTAAGGGACCAGATTATGGAGGCGACGAAGTAGTGCCGAAGGCAAGGGAGAATGTGAGGGGCCTGGGGGCAAAGTACGGGGGGACCCTCAGGAAGAGGTACGCCAGGGTCTTCAGGACACAGAAGCAGGCGAGGGAGTGCCCGGCGTGCTCCAGCATGAGGCTTGGCAGGACCGCCTCCGGCATCTGGAAGTGCAAGTCGTGCGGATACACAGTCGCTGGCGGCGCATATGAACTCGCGCAGGCAAAGGCAAGATAGGCCAATAGAGTCCCTGGCCCTGAAGATAGCGTTCAGGGCGGACAGGGAGTCTGCGGTAAGGATCAGGGAGCTGCTTCCAACGGTGCAGGTCCGCGGGGGGGTCTGCAGGGTCGAACTGGAAGCGAAGGAGCCTGCCGAGATGGCGGAGAAGGCGAGGGACGTCCTCGAGAAACTCCGAGCCGCAATGTGAAGCTCGAAAGGCTTTAAGTAGACTCGAAGGTCGCGGTGGCAAGAATTGAGCCAGCCAGAACTCCCACCCGCACTCAGGGAACAGCTGGCGAGGTACGACCAGGCCCAGCAGAATCTGCAGGCCGTCCTGGCTCAGAAGCAGCAGGTGGAGCTCGAGCTGGGAGAGACGGAGAAGGCGCTCGAGGAGTTGAACAAGGCGAGTGACACAGAGGCGATCTACAAGTTCGCAGGGAACCTACTGGTCAAGGTGAAGAAGGAAGACGTGACGAAAGAGCTGAACGAGAGGAAGGAGCTGGCCAACACGAGGAAGATGGTGCTCGCAAAGCAGGAAACGAGGTTCAGAGAGAGTCTGAACGACTTGCAGACGAAGATAAACGAGGCAGTTAAACCAAGGGCACAGCAGCCGACCCCGCCCGGAGACGCCTGAGCTGTGGCGGGAATTGACCCTTGAAACGAAGCTGACAAAATTCCCCTATCTTGCGGCGAAGGAACTGCGGAGGGCAGCCGTGGTCTGTCACAGGAACGCAGACGCGGACGCGTATCTCTCGGCCTACTCCCTCACCAAGCTGCTCGGCGCCGTTGCCCCCGGGTGCAGTGTAGACATTGTCACCCCCGGAGGGATGACGCTCCTGACGCAGAAACTGGGTAGAAGGTTCCCCTACGCTACGATAGAGAAGAGCGGGGAGGAATACGACCTCTACGTGGCCGTGGACGTGGGGGACGAGGAGCTGCTCAACGACTGGAAGGAGAAGATGCAGAAAGCAAAGGGGGTCAGGGTGCTGGTGGACCACCACCCGCTAAGAGACAATGGGATGTACGACAGGGTGATAGTTGACGAAGGTGCGACTTCGGCCGCAGAAGTTGTGTTCAGCATCTTCCAGGAGCTGGGGGTTGAGGTTGACGCGGACACGGCTCAGGCGCTCCTGGAGGCGATAATGTTCGACTCGTCCCATCTTGCAATCGCGAGCCCAAAGGGGCTCAGGGCCGTGGTGAAGCTGATGGACGCGGGCGCCGACGTTGCTGCTGCCAGGAAGGAGCTGAGGAGCGAGCCTGACTACGGGGAGGTGCTGGCCAAGCTGAAAGGGGCTCAGAGGCTCAAGATCTACAGCGGTGGGGACTGGGTCGTGGCCACGAGCACCGTTGGTTCGTTCCAGGCCCACGTCGCCCGGGCACTGGTGTACCTCGGGGCGGACCTGGCAATTGTAGGAGGGGAGTCGGACGGGGAGACAAGGGTCAGCCTGAGGTCGACCCAGAGGTTCCTGGACGGGACGAAGATTCAACTTGGGACCCAGGTAGCGGAGGAGTTGTCGAAGAAGCTCGGAGGACACGGTGGCGGGCACGCGACAGCCGCTTCCTTCTCGACGGCGGCGGGGGAGGAGGAAACGATGGAAGCGACCCTGGGGAGGGCGGGGGAGCTCCTCGGAGACCTAAAGCAGATAGACTAGGCGTACTTTTTCGCGGCGGAGCTCTTCAGGAACCCGTCGAAGGTGAGCCTGAACCAGGGGGTGTAGGCGTCCGGGTTCGACGCTACGTCTGCCTTCACCTCACTCAGGGTTGCCCAGCGGACGGACATCATCTCCTCTGGATTGGGCTTGACATTCCCGTCGAAGTCCCCGACCAGGACCCTGCAGAATTCGTTCTCGGCGTTTCCCCCCTGGGGGGCGAAGTAGACGAAGGAGTGCACGTCCTTGAGCTCCCCCACGCGGGCGTTCAGCTCCTGGAGGGCCCGCCGGGACGCCGCCTGCTGGTAGGTCTCGCCAGGGTAGACGTGGCTGGTGAAGGAGACGTCCCATGCCCCAGGCCAGAGGAGCTTCTTCTTGCTCCTCTGCTGCAGGAGCATCCTGCCGTCATGGAACAGAAGGGCGGTATATGCCCTGTGTCGTTTCCCCTTACCAGTGTGGCACGCCTCGCGGGTGTCGGTCCCGATTTCGTTGTCGTGATCGTCCACCAGAATGAGGATTTCCTGGTCTGCCATCGATGCCCTGACTCCCTCGATTCTAGATAAGGAAATCGTTGGCCCGTACCCTACTTCGTTCCTGGGTATGCGACAACGGAGCATTCATCCCCATCCTTGAGGCCGAGCGAGTGTCTGAGATTCTCGGGGGAGATCAGCTCCAAGACGGAACTGTCGTAGTGCGTCCTCTCGATTGCGAGAACAGCTCCAGCGTGCCCCCCCTCAATCTTTGCCTTGAAGACCTTCACTGGCCCGAAAGATCTCTTGCCGTCGGTAAAACCCTGTATGATGATCCCCTGCTTAAGATCGAGCAGCCGACGCTGCTCAATCATCGCCTGGTTCACGAGCCTAAGATTGAGGGTACCCGGAAAGGGCTCGAACCCAAGGGCTCTGCGAAATGACTTCGCATACCCCTTCAGCGAGATGTAGTATGCCCCTTCGTTCAGACCGGTGAAGACCGTACCCTTGAAGAGGAATTCGTTCTTCCCTCGTTCGAAATTGACGCTCGCTTCGGAGAGAAAGGTCTCCACATTCTTCAGGCCGGAGTCGGTTAGCCTGATCGCAAGCCCCCGTCCTGAATGTGCCCTTTCAATCAGGCCTGCATTCTGAAGCTCTATCAGCCTTAACGAAGCTGCCTGCTGACTGAGACCAAGGGAAACTCCCAGTTCCTGGGTCGAAATCTTAGCGAAGGAGGCTCCGGCCCCCAGTCTCACGAGATGCAGGAGAGTCGTCAGCCGTTCCGCGCCTGACTTTGGATTCCGTTTGGCCATCTACAAGGAGGATGGTTGCTACCAAATCATTAAAAGGATACCGGAATCGGCCCCGAATATGGCCAGGTTTTCACGGTCGAGGCGCCTGAGCCTGATCGCGCTTTTCACGGCGCTTGCCATCGTCCTGAACCTGGTCGTCGCCATCCCCGCTCCCTACGAGGCCTTCCTGTTCTATGAGGTTTGGGAGGTGCCCATCCTGCTCGCCGTGCTAATACTCGGCTTCTGGGACGGGACGACAGTTGCGGTGCTCAACACTCTCCTGCTGGAAGCGTACAGGCCGGGGGCGCTCCCCGTTGCCCCCCTCTACAACCTTGCCGCTCAGCTCTCCATGTTCGCTGGCGTGCTCCCCGTGGACAGGGCAGCGAGGAAGAGAGGATGGGAGGGAAGGAAGCTGGTTCCTTCAGCCACGGCAGCGGGGGGAGCTCTGCGCACGGCTGTGATGACGGTGGTCAACGGGATAATACTCCCACTCCCATATCCGATAGGCTTCGGTTCTGGCCTCTTCCCGACCACCCCGGCCGATGTGCCCGGGCTGTTGGTCCCCATAGGCGTCTTCAACTTCACGATCGCACTCTACACGATCCCGCTCGCGTACACCCTGGCGAGGGCGGTCGAGTCGAGGTACGGTAGGATCTTCGTGGGGACGGGAGGAGGAGAAGCCAGGGAGTTGGCTAGGAGCTACTGATCTACACGCAATGGCGAACATACTTGAGATTTCGGGGCTGAACTTCAGGTACCCCGACGCGCCGAAGAAGGCTGTGGCCGACTTCGACCTTTCGGTCCCCGAGCAGGAGATAGTCGTGCTAGCGGGACCGTCCGGGTGCGGCAAGTCCACCCTGCTGAGGACGGTCAACGGGTTGATCCCCCACATGTACACGGGAGACTACTCGGGGGAAGTCCGAGTCGCGGGGAGCGTGGTGAAGGAGTCGACCATGCGGGAACTAGCGCAGAAGGTGGGGTTCCTGTTTCAGAACCCCGAGAACCAGATATTCATGTTCACCGTAGAGAGGGACATCGCCTTCGGCCTTGAGAACCTCGGGGTTCCGAGGGCAGAGATGAGGAGGAGGGTGGATGAGGCCATGCGACTGCTGGAGATAGAGGACCTCGCCCTTAGGGCGCCCCATGAGCTCTCTGACGGGCAGAAACAGAGGGTCGCTCTGGCGGGTGTGCTCGCAATGAACCCCAGGTTGGTCATACTCGACGAGCCAACGTCTCTCCTTGACCCGAGGACGGCCGCTGAGTTGGTAGGGCTTGTCGGGAGGTTGCGCAGGGATCTTGGGACATCATTCGTGGTCGTGGAGCACAGGCTCGACCTGCTCGTGAAGGTTGCTGACAGGATGGTGGTGATGAGTGAAGGTCGGAAAGCGTTGGAAGGCACCCCGAGGGAGGTGTTGTTTGGGGACGAGGCCGAGGCCTATGGCGTATCCGTCCCGTCGGTCACGAAAGTGCAGAAGATGCTCGCGGCCGACGGAGCCCTCACGACTGAGAGACTGCTGAGTCCGGGGGAGCTGGCCCAGGACGTGGAGGGGCAGCGACATTGATCGAGTTCCAGGATGTGACATACGTGCACCAGAACGGAGTGAGGGCGCTGGACGGGGTGAGCCTGTCAATCGGTTCCGGGGAGACTGTGGCCATCGTGGGGGAGAATGGAGCAGGGAAGACGACCCTCGTCAAGCATGTCACGGGGCTCCTGAAGCCGGCGACCGGGAACGTCCTAGTAGATGGCCAGAACACGCGCGAAACAAGCACCGCCCAGCTGTCCAGGAAGGTGGGGGTTGCCTTCCAGAACCCCGACCATCAGCTCTTCTCTGAGAGCGTTGAGGAGGAGATGTCATTTGCTCTCAGGAACTTCGGATTCCCTCCGCCGCTCGTGGAACAGAGGGTCAAGTGGGGGTTGGAGCTTTTCGGGCTTGAAGAGTACAGGAAATCGTCCCCCCTCGTTCTGAGCGGGGGAGAGAAGAAGAGGTTAACGCTCGCATGCATACTCGCCTGGGACCCCGAAGTCGTAATCCTAGACGAGCCGACGGTGGGGCAGGACTCCATACAGAAGGAGAAGCTCTCTGGGACCATCAGGATGCTGACGTCGTCCGGGAAGACGGTCGTTGTCGTATCTCACGACATAGAATTCCTCTGGCCGATGCAGCCACGGGTGGTTGTTATGAAGGCAGGCAGGGTGCTGGGGGACGGTCCCGCTGCCCGGCTCATGCAGGATAGGGGTCTTCTCGAATCTGCCCGGGTGGCCCAGCCGCAACTCGTCGAGTTCTATGAGCACCTGGTCGAGAGACCCAATTCGCCGTTCGCCGACCCGCTTGAGGCAAGGCGCTGGGTGGAGGGGAGAGCGCGATGATGTGGCTCAGCAGTGGCTTCGTTTTCAGAAGAGGAACGTCGGCCTACCACAGGCTCGACCCCCGCGTCAAGCTTCTGATCTCCGTCCTCATGTTCGCAACGACGCTGCTGGTCAGGTCCCTCTACGAGTTGGCAGCAGTCCTCGCCTTCATGATCGCCGTGGCGGCCATCGCGACTGTGCTTAGGAGGGTCGCCAAGACCATGGTCTTCACAGCCACATTCTCCCTCATCATTTTCGTGGTCAACTTCGTGGTCACCAGAAACCTTGGGACGTCCCTGCTCTATGCGTCGAGATTCGTCGCCATCGTTGTTTCGACAAGCCTCTTCTTCATCACCACCTCCCCTGACGAGCTGGAGCAGGTCATGAAGACCTTCAGGCTCCCCCGGGACGTAGTGTTTGCTTTCGTGACGGCGGTGAGGTTCATACCAGTGATGTTCCTTGACACGATACAGATAATGGACGCCCAGAAGTCGAGGGGATTGGAGCTGGAGAAAGGGAACCTCTTCAGGAGGGTCAGGAACATGATCCCCATCCTCATCCCACTGGTCGTCAACTCCGTGGTGAGGAGCGGGGAGCTGGCAGAGGCAATGGAATCGAGGGCATACGGCGCGGTTCCGAGGCCGACGTCTCTTGTGGAGTACAAGGCGAGGGCCACCGACAGGGTGGTCGCGGTGGCGGCCATCGTCCTTTTCGCTATCGCCGCCTACTCCTTTTATTTCGTGCTTCCGGCTCGGATACTGTGATACCCACCAGGGTCGTCGCTGACGAGAGGGAGAGGGCGAGCGGTGTTCCAGAAGAGCTGTCGAAGCTGAACGTGAGGGTTTACTTCAGCAGGCTCCCGGTCGCGGACTACGTCCTTAACCCTGAGCTGGCCGTCGAGAGAAAATCTGTTAGGGATCTGGTCTCGTCTGTGTACGACTCCCGGCTGTTCTATCAGGCTGCGAAGCTCTCAGCCGCCTACGCCAAGCCCTTCCTCCTGGTTGAGGGAGACTCGAAGGAGGTGGAGTCCCTCACCAAGAATCTAAAGTCGTTCTACGGCGCCATTGCGAACGTGACCCTGGCCTATGGCCTCAGAGTCCTGTACACTGCCAACCCGAGAGAGACCGCGACGGCGATAGCCGAGCTGCTGAACCATGCCAGGGCAAAGCCACTGGCCAAGATGCCCTCCGAGCTCCCCCCGAAGGCAAAGAGCATCTCCCAGCAGCAGCTATACCTGGTGTCTGCTATGCCGGGAATAGGGAGAAAGCTAGCTGAGAAGCTGCTCTCAAAGTACGGGACGCCGAGGAGGGTCATGGGCCTGACCGCTGGGGAACTCGCGATGACGCAGGGGATAGGATGGAAGAAGGCTGAGAGGATAAGGAACATGATGGACGCAACGTTCACAAAACACCAGCAGGGCGCCCCCCAGGCGAGGCTAGAAACAGAGTGAAGGTCGCAGTCATAGGAGGAAGTGGAGCAATGGGGAGAGCCCTCGCAAAACACCTCTCCAGAAGCTACGACGTGATAATCGGATCCAGGGACCCGGCGCGGGCGGCCGCCGTCGCCGCAGCCATTGGGGGGGCATCGGGTGCCGATTACAGGGGCGCCTCGAGGTCTGCAGACGTGGTGATCTTCGCGATCCCCTACGAGGCAATGGGCCTTGTCGCAGACCTGGCCGCGGAGGCCTCCACGAAGCTCGTCATTTCCGTGATAAACCCGATGAAGATGGAAGGGGGACTGCTGAGATACGCGCTGGAAGATGGTTCTGCGGCCGAAGAGCTGGCGGCCATTCTACCTCACAGCAGAGTGGCTACCGCCTTCAACAACGTCCCCTCGGGCTTTCTGAGGGACGATGTCGTCCCCCCGGTGGACATCCTGGTCGCAGCGGATTCGAAGGAGACATACGAGGAAGCGGCGAAGCTTGTTTCGAGCATCAGGGAGATGCGCCCCCTCTACGTCGGTCCCCTCACCGAGGCGCGGATCGTGGAGGAGGTGACGCCGCTCGTGCTGAACCTGGCGAGCCTCAACGGCACGAAGGCGCTGACGACGCGGTTCGTTACTCGAAAGGGGTGAAAGAGCCCTGAGGTTCGGGTACATACTCCCAAACTACGGAGACAGGATAAGCGCCCGGCAGCTGGTGGAGCTTTCAAGGACGTGCGAGGAGGTTGGATTCGACTCCGTCTGGGCCACGGACCACATCATAATGCCGACTGAGCTCAAGGAGCCTTATGGACAGCTGCTCGAGCCCCTCGTCACACTAACGTCCGTCGCCTCGGCCACCGAAAAACTGAGGGTCGGGACATCCTGCAGCGTCCTGCCCCAGAGGAATCCGATACTGCTCGCAAAGCAGGCGGCCGCCCTCGACGTGTTCTCGGGGGGGAGAGTGATACTGGGGTTGGGGGCCGGGTGGGTCGAGCCAGAGTTCAGGTTCCTTAACGCCGACTTCTCGAAGAGAGGGAGGGTGATGGATGAGGGCATCAGGCTGATGAAATCGCTCTGGAAGGACGAAGTGGTCGATTTCGATGGCGAGTTCTTCCACGTGAAGGATGCGCTCTTCTTCCCGAAGCCGATCAACAGGGACGTTCCTGTCTGGATAGGTGGAAACGGTCCATCGGCCGTGAGGAGGGCAGTCAGGCTCGGAGATGGTTGGCACCCGGTGGGCCCCGAAATCGAGACTTTCAGGAGAGGGGCGGAGGAGATCAGAGGTTCGAAGAAGGGGGCGACGCTCTCGATGAGGATGACCACAGATGTGAGGAAGAAAAGGGCCCCCTACGCGGGGTCGAACAACGAAAGGAGGATCGCAGTGTCGGGGAGTCCGGCGGAGATTAGGAAGGAGATTGACGCCTACGCGGATGCTGGGCTCGAATACTACTGCGCCTCAATCAATCACCCCTCGGCCGCGGACATCGCTGCGGATCTGAAACTTTTCTCTGCCGAAGTGATGCGGTCCTACTCCTAGGCGCCCGGCAGGGTCGTCAAACCCTCGCGCCAGCCGGTGTAGAGCAGGGGCCTGTATCTGGCGAAGTCCCAGAACCCGTCGAATGCCTCGGTCGCCGATGCCGCCCTGACCTCACCCACCAGCAACAGGTGGTCGCCGAACCTCCGCTTGGTGGTCAGCGAGCACTCGAGGGTCGCGACCGACCCCCTGATTATTGGGACCTTGAGCTTCGCCCCCTTCGAGTAATTCAGACCGGCGTCAGCGAGCTTGTCCTCCACCCTCGCGCCGCTTACGCTCGCGAGCCGCGCGATCGCACCAGCGCTGTCCCTGTCCAGGATGCAGAGCGAGAAGCACTTTGCCTCCAGGACCAGCTTGCAGGTAAAGTGGGAGGGTACGCTCGAGACAGCAACCATGGGGGGAGAGTCGGAGACTGAGGTGTAGGAGACGACGGGCATGGCGGAAACCCTCCTACCAGCCATGGCAGAAAGGATGGCGGGGACCTGCGGGTAGAAGAGCCTGTGGATAAGAGACGGGTCGACTTTCAAGCGGGGAGCCGGAGGAGCGCTCGCTAGTTAAGGAGGTCGCTAGGTGACACGGAAGTTGGCGGTGAGCACGTCCCCCCACTCGTCGGCGAGGATCGCCGTGTAGACCCCTGCAGGGAGGCCTTTAGGCCCAGGGACGCCGGGAATCGCGTTCGGCGACAGGGAGTGCTGCCCCATCGACACGTTCATCAGGATCGTCCAGTGGTACGGGTTCCCGTTTACCACCGCGGCCGCCGTCGACGAGTGGTTGGGGTAGAACAGGAAGTATTGCGGGGGCGCAGAGACGGGGCAGTGTATTGCCGTCAGCTCAGGCTGGATCGGGGTCCCCAGGGTGTAGTTGTCCTGCGTGTAGTGACCGCTCATGACTCCAATGCCGATGGGCCATCCCGATGTGCACGCTCGCTCCCAAAGGAGGCTCTGGGGGAAGGCCCAGTTCCCTGAAGCGTTGATTGTCTCTCCCGAGTCGGATGAGCTGTTGACCCATCCGGTGATAAGCAGGTTCCCGAGCGAAGTCATCGTGGTGGAATTAAGGGTCAGGTGCATGGTGAACCCGAACCCGGAGTCGAAGGAGACGGACTGGGGGAAGGTCTCATTGGGGGGATTGAGGTAAGGGGGAATGAAGATGGCCGCGAAGATCGTTATCACAATGGCGGCGAGGACGAACGACATGTTCCTCACGCTCTTCCTGTAAGCTACGTCGTCGGGGTCCATCTGGCCCAGGACGAAGTGAGGTCCTCTTAATCCTAGTTCCCAGAACTCAGGAGGCGTTTCCGAAGCTTTGCGTTGATGCTAAGGATTTCTAAGATTCGGGTCATGCTGGAGCCTCCCTCCCTGAGTCGCCGTCCTGAGAGGAAACGCCTGGCTTCAGATTCGTGTTCGACAGCACAGAGGGGGACGATGCGCCCCAGGTCGAGGTAGAATTGCTGTGCGCCGCCGTACAGCTTCCATATGGAATCGTAGTTCTTCTTCATCCACCGCCACACTGTGTCTCTGACGTATGGGTTCTCGGCGGAATACATCGCGGCGTAGTGTATATCCGACCGGCTTACTCTCCCGGTGAGGCCAAGATCCAGTGAGTCCAGGATCAGCCTAGAGTCTCTGAAGGCACTCAGGCCCCTGTATATCGTGTCCCTTTCCACCTCACTCTGGGAGTCAAACACCATGCTCTGAAGGATTTTTTCGGCGCGGGGACCATTTGTAATCGCGAACCCGATCGCAGCTGCTGCCTTCAGGTTTGGATCCAGGTTGGCATAATTGTCGAACAGCTTTGCCATCTTTTCGGCGTAGGAGGAGTCTGCCCGTGCAAGACGGGACGTGAGATACTCCCTGGTCGTCCCCACGGACAGGGGCTCCCCAGGTTGGGGGGTCTCTCCGAAGTGCTCCAAGAGGGGTGGATAGAAGCTTCGAGCGATTCTTTTGACCAACGGAGAGTCCGATACGATCGCCTCCACAACCCTGAGCTGCTCCGCCACGACCTGGATGGTCAGAGGGTCAGGATTCGAGCCGCAAAGTGAAACGAAACGGGCGTACAGTTCAGGCTGGACCATGCCCGCCTGCAGTAAAAGGTAGAGGTCGTTCATTACGCCCGCCTTGTCATGAGAAGAGAGCAGGGGGAAGTTGGAAGCGAGAAGACGGTAGCCAGCCTCGTCGTACTGTGTGACGTAGAAGCCTGTACGCCCCAGGTTTAGGAACAATTCAGACCTCGCGGTGGCGCCAAAACGAACTGACTTGCTGTTCAGGACGAATGATGTCTCTTCTCCATCTGTCCGCATCCTGATCGGGATGGGCCATGTACCTGACGCTCTGCTACCATTGAGGCGGAACGGGTGTTGTGACAGCTCGATTCTGTTTCCCATGATCGTGGCTTTGACCAGAGGGTAGCCAGGACGAGTGAGCCATGCCCTGGCCATGCTCGTTACTGGAAGACCCGGCCTTCTCCCTAGAGCGTCCCAGAGGTCCTTTCCAGTGGCGTTTGAGTAGCTGAATCTCTTCAGATAGTCGGAAACCCCCGTCCGGAACGCCTCCTCGCCGATGTACCCTTCCAGCATCCGCAGCACGCAGGCGCCCTTGCCGTAGCTGATCGAGTCGAAGGTGTGTGTCGCCTCGGCGACGCTCTTGATGTGAGCCTGGACCGGATGGGTGGTCATGAGCGCGTCCAGTTTCATCGCTTCTTCTCTTGTGAATACCTCATCCCTAAGGAAGATACCCCACATATCCCAGTCCGGGTGGAGCTTCTGGGTCATCTTGTATGACATGAGGGTGGCGAAGCTTTCGTTCAGCCACAAATCGTCCCACCACTTCATTGTGACGAGATCCCCGAACCACTGGTGGGCGACCTCGTGAACCATGGACATGGCCCCTCTGATCTTTAGTCGGAAGTTGGTGTCCTCTCTGACCAAGGCGTAGCTTTCTCGCGACGCTATGGCTCCCCAGTTCTCCATCGCCCCTGTGTGGTACTCGGGGAGCGCGACGATGTGAAGCTTCTTCAGAGGGTAGGGGACGTCGTAATAGTTCTGATAGGCGAGGAGAGCGTCCGCAGATATTTTGAGGGCAACCAGGGAGTTCTCAGCCTGCCCCGGTCGGGTTGCTGTTATCACGTCAATCCCGCCCGCAGTTAGCTTCGTCTCTTCGAAACGGCCTATTGCGAAGAAGAAGAGGTATGTAGACATCCGCGGGGTTTCCTGGAAGGTGTAGGTTGTCCTTCCCGTTGCTGCACTCTCCTTGCGAACTATTGGCGTGTTCGCAATTACCCCCAGCCCGTCCTCAGTAGTGATCTGCAACCGGAAAACGGCCTTGTATGCGGGTTCGTCAACACAGGGGAAGACAGTCCTGGCTTCCGCGGGCTCCAGGTCTGTTGCGAGGAAATAATCGCTGCCGTACTTTGACTTGTAGAGGCCAAAGATGACGTCGTCTGGGACCTCCTTGGAGTACGTGACCTCCACTACGGACTGCCTTGCAGGGACGCCAGGGATCTTCAGCTTCGCGCGCTTCTCGTCGAAGACCAACCGGGCGGCCCGTCCGTTTACGGACACGGCCGTAACCAAAAGCTGAGAGGCGTCTAGGGCGAAGGTCTTGCTGGCTCCTTTGAGAGTGACGGCCAGCTTCCCTTCCAAGTGGGCCTTCGCAAAATCAACATTCAGTTGGAGGTCGTAGGATAGTATCTCCAGAAGAAGTCCGCCTGCCAATAGGGGCTAAACGGGGGGATTAAAGGGTGGAGGGATTCACACCGCGGCGTGACCGTCTGCGCTGGATGAACAGAGAGACCCCGGCTACTGCTCCCACAAGGAAAAGGACGAGTACGAGTACGGGTGCCGGGTTGGGTTTGAAGTCTGCCGAAATAGTCTCTGGGTTGCCTACGGTTAGGGAAAGAGTGGTGCCGCTGGCAGATGGGCTCCAGCCTCCAAAGGCGTAGAAGAGGGAAGTGACGGCGGCATGAACTGTGACGTTAGAACCCCGGGGCAAGTAGATGGTCACGCTTGTTCCGGAGGGGACCGTTCCGTTCGCGGTCGCCGTCGAATACACGACCTCACCGTTTAGACCCGCAACAATCTCAAGGCCAGGATTGAAGGTGGCGTTTTCAGATACCTGTCCGCCGATGGAGATCGAAGCGTTTGCGAGAGGGCCCGAGTAGGATCCGCTCCCAGACCCAGTCCACCCCTCGAACTCCCACCCCGGTTCAGGGTGCTCGCTCAGCGGGACCGAGGAACCTGCCGTTGCCCAGGTGGAGGGAGGTGACACGGATCCACCACCACCTGGGTTTGCTCCAACTGTCA
>Ga0187780_10001068_pt1 | contig 20568 bp, 16 predicted proteins | sample 1015_Q2_SP10_20__FD_132429 | JGI IMG/M metagenome (GOLD analysis project Ga0187780, IMG submission 132429) | Tropical peat soil microbial communities from peatlands in Department of Meta, Colombia - 1015_Q2_SP10_20_MG | ecosystem: Environmental > Terrestrial > Soil > Wetlands > Peat | place...
CATACTCGTCCGCTGGGAATTCCACACTCAAAACTTCCTCGGCTTCGTCCAGCTCGCCTGCCTCGTTATCCTCTTCAGACAATTTTGAGATAGGTTCTAGTCACAATGTGTCGCACGTTTTCATACCATGGAATCGCGATGCCGATTCTCGATATCAAACACGTCACCACGTACCACTACAATCGACCCGTCTCGTTCGGTGAGCACCGGATGATGTTATTTCCGCGCGATGACGGTGACCAGAAGGTTCTGGGATGTACGCTCGAAATCACACCCAAGCCTGTACGGCTTGAGTGGTCGCGCGACATTTTCGGCAATCACGTCGCGACTGCGCAATTTGATGACCGTGCTGACAAACTTAGTATTGTAAGCAAAGTTCGTCTCAACCATGCGCCTGCGAAGTTCCGTGGTATGGACATCGACTATTCCGCTCGCCGTTATCCGTTCGCTTATTCCGTGGACTATTGGTGTGACCTCAATCGATATATTCAGCCACCATCCGCGCGTCGCGAGCTCGATAGTTGGACCGCAGCGTTTTTCCGAAACGACAAGTCTGTCGATCTTTATGAATTGCTGGTGGGCATGACGGAGACCATCAAACAAACAATCAGACATATTTCGCGGCATGAAGAGGGAATTCAGGACCCTGTGCAAACGCTAACCTTAGGCAGCGGAAGTTGTCGCGACGTCGCGGTCCTTATGATCACGGCACTTCGTTCGCGCGGGATAGCGGCGCGATTCGTATCCGGATACGTACACCTGGTCGACGATGATGCCGGGGAAGAGGATGAAGAAGACGATATCGTTGGCGGCAACACGCACGCTTGGGTCCAAGTCTACGTACCTGGGCCCGGTTGGATCGATTTCGACCCAGCGGCTGGCACAATGGGAAATCAGAATCTCATCCGCGTCGCCACCGTACAACACCCGCGCGAAGCAATCCCGTTGCAAGGTACGTGGTACGGATCGCCGTCAGACCATTTAGCCATGAATGTCGCAGTGAGGGTTAGGGGGGTGGATTCAGCAGACACTCAAAGCCGTTGACCCGAGAACATTCAATGAAGATACGGGCCGGCTACGAAATTTCCTATAACTGTACGCAGTCAACGCCGATGATTGCGATGCTGAACGTGCACCCATCACGCATCCGGGACTTGGTGACGTCTGATCTTTTGCGGCTCGATCCGGCGATCCCAGCCAACAGCTATCGAGACGGTTTTGGCAACATCTGCCACGTCATCCACGCCCCAAAAGGTCGTCTTACTCTGTCTTCCGATTTTGTGATCCGCGACGACGGCAAGCCTGACGAAGTGGCGATTGATGCCGAGCAGCATGCCCTGGAAAAGTTACCCGTCGAAACGCTCGTTTATCTTCTCGGCAGCCGGTATTGCGAGACGGATCGTTTCACGAAGCTGGCCTGGTCTAGATTCGGTATTGTCCCGAAGGGATGGCCGCTCGTTCAAGCTATTTGTGATTACGTACACACCCACCTCACGTTTGGGTATGAGCACGCGAACCCGAGCAAGACGGCGTGGGATGCACATGCGGAACGTCACGGCGTCTGTCGGGATTTCGCCCATCTTGCAATCACGCTGTGCCGCTGTATGAACGTTCCGGCGCGCTACTGCACCGGTTATCTTGGCGACATCGGCGTGCCGGCCGATCCCGATCCGATGGATTTTAGCGCTTGGTTTGAGGTCTATCTCGGCAACCGCTGGTACACGTTCGATGCTCGCCACAATACGCCACGTCTCGGGCGCATCCTGATGGCGCGCGGACGTGATGCCACTGACGTTGCGATCATTACTTCTTTCGGACCTTGCTCGCTTGCGAGCTTCAAGGTCATTACGGACGAGGTGACCTGGACCGTGCCGGCTACGACGTAGAGATCAATCCTTTCGCCGCGTCCTTAGCGACGAGTCGAGCACGGCGGGGCGGGCGCTATCATCGCAGGTTGCGACGTTCTTGCTGTGTTACGTGAACGGCGAGGCAATAGAATAGGAAGGCGGTAAGTACTTCGGCGTTGCTCGGGGTCATGGCTTTTCCAATTGCATGAACGATCCGACAACCCATGAAAATCATAGCGGCGACGGAGTCGCTCTCAAGCCGTTTTTTCTAGCGAGCCGCCAGAACGTTAAGCACGTTCGCGCAAATAGATTGAGCAATAACAGTGTAGCGCTCGCTGCCGCCTTGGTCTTTCGTTGAGAGCAGCTGCAATAAAGCCACGCTGGACTCCCTACCCGCGCACCCGTAGCTATTCCTGGCACATCTTGTCTAGCGGCTCGAGTATTGAAGCGATCTTCCGATAATCTTGGGAGTCCTCGGACGTCAGAAGCGGACATGTCAGTTGCGCCCGAGTCTCCGGCCAAATTCTCCGGAAAACGGGAATATCGATTATCTAGCCGAGAGAATTCGCGTGGCTGACGCCCAACGCTGACCGAGGCGGGAATGCGAGAGAATTGGCTCAATGCCAAAAGGCCGGCAGACGGCGGGCATTTTGCGCGATCGCGGCGAGAACCTTGAGAGATTAGACTGATTGGCTGGGCCGGAAAGATTCGAACCTCCGAATGTCCGGCGACCACGATACGCTGCCCGCATGTGTTTCGCGATTGCTTCAGAGCCGGCCGATATTGTCTTTCAGCCAATAGGCGGCGATCGCGAGCTTCGCATCCTCGATTAAGCCTTTCGCCAGTCGATCGAACAGGTCGTCAACTCCAATCTGAAGGGCTTTAATATCCTCGCCGTCAAGCCCGCCGCCTTTTTGCAATTTCTCCGCCTCGCTCACCCGCGCAAAGTAAAGAAATATGCGCTCGGAAGAGCCGCCCGGCGACAAAAAGAATTTCCCGATTAGTTCTGGATCTTCGATCTGGTAGCCAGTCTCCTCCAAGGTTTCGCGGATAACCGCCTGTTCGGCGCTTTCGCCCAGGTCGATCGTCCCGGCGACAGGCTCGGTAATCCAGCCATTCGCGCTCGCCTGATCCTCGCGGCGCCGTCCAATTAAGACCGGAGCTCTGAACTGCTCGACGAGTACGATCATGCGCTTGTCGGCATTGAACAAGAGCACGGCGACCGCATCGCCGCGCTCGAAGATGAGCAGCCGCTCATCGGCGCTCATTGTGCCGTCATATCGCTGGTGAGCGATGATCACTTCGTCGACTTTGAAAACATCGTCAAACAGGCGCCTATGGCTGCGGAAGTCGACGCGCCAATCGGGGTTCATCCTGTACTCCTATGCTCAATCATAGAGTCGCGGCAACCACACCACTAACTTGTCTGCGTCGGCCATGAATAAATCCAGAGCTTTCGCCAATCTGAAAGCCAGCCGTCTGGAAACGGACAAAGCGCCCTCCCTCTGGCGTCAGCCAACCTTGGGCGTTCCTCCTGCCAGCACCATGCTCATCCAGGTGCGATCGATATTCTGTCCGGTCAGAATCACGGCGGCCCGGTGGCCTTGCAGGTGAGCGCGCTCTTTGACGAGCGCCGCCAGCGCAGCTGCGCCGGCCCCCTCAGCGCAGTTATGGGTTGCGCTGTAGATGCACCGGATCGCTTCCGCGATCGCGTCTTCGGACACCTCGACGATTCGCTCGGCCCCGCGGCGGATAGTCTCGAATGCCGCTGCGTCGGGCACGCGCACTGCCATGCCGTCGGCGAAGGTCAGCGCCGAATTGGTCGTCGTCACGCGACCCGTGGCGAGCGAGCGGGAATAGGCGTTGGCGCGCTCGGAGACCACGCCAACAACCTTCGTCTTAGCTTTGAGCGCATCGCGCACGCCGATCACCCCGCAAATGCCGGAACCCAGTCCGATCGGGACATAGACCGTGTCGAGATCGCCGAACGCGCCAAATAACTCATGCGCGTAAGTTGCCACCCCAAGGACGAAGTCGCGGTGAAACGACGGCGCATATTCGAGCCCGCATTCCGTTGCAAGGCGAATTGCCTCCTCTTTTGCATCATCGAAGTCCCGGCCGTGCTCGATCAAATTGGCGCCGAATGAGCGCATCGCCGCGTTTTTCTCGACCGAATTCGCCTGCGGCACAACGATTGTCACGGCGACATCCGCGCGCGCGCCGGCCCAGGCCAACGACTGTCCATGATTGCCGCGCGTCGCAGTGACGATGCCTTGCACCCGCGGCCGTTCGCGCTTGAGCCGATCGAAATAGACAACGCCGCCGCGTACCTTGAACGCACCGATCGGCGTGTGGTTTTCGTGTTTGACCACGACCTCCACGCCGGTCAGCGCCTTAAGCAACGGCCACGCATATTGCGGCGTCGGCGGAACGCTCGCACGAACCAGTGAAATGGCGCATTCAAGCTCGGTGAGCGTGAACATTTAAGATCGAGCCAACGGCTGCCTACCTACCATCGCTTGTAGAACCGCCTGCGGCGGTCCGAGACAAGCTCAAGACAAGATGGAGCATAGGTCAGAGATACGGTCATGGAGGATTAAGGGTCATGGAGTATTAAGCTTGCCAATTGGTGCCCACTTTCATCCGCAAAGTTTCCTCTCTGCTTCCCCATAAACGCCTGCATTTCTCGCTTTTTGCGGTCGAAAGAGGAAACCGTGCCGGGGGCGATCAAGCCGTGAGGGTCGGCGATCGCCGCGAGGGGGCGAGGCAAATGTGCCAGATTGGCACAGATCGCCGATGGGGAAGCAAAACGTGAAGAAGCTCACGATCATCCTTGCCTTGTGTGGCTCGCTCTTCTGCGCTCCGGCCCATGCCGAGACGTTTGTCGGCGTATTGTGGCCGATGTTCGGACCTTTGCCGGCGATCGGCCTTGTTGAATTGGTCGCCGAGCTGAAAACGATGCCGGATGTCGAGGTCCGGACCTATCTGCATCAGGAATGGCCATCCTTGGTGCAGGACATCGCCCGCCAGCCTCCCGGAACGCACACGGTTGTCGTCGGCTATAGCCTGGGCGCCAATAGTTCCGTTTTTGTGGCGAATAATTCGAAATACGTCGATTTGATCGTTGCGCTGCAGCCTTCGATGCTGAGTTGGAATCCGCCGCTCACGGGCAAGGTGGGGCGGATGATCGAAATCTACAATCCCAATCCGTGGATGACCTTCGGCGGGATGGGATCGAAGAAGCTGATCGGAGAAAATATCGAATATATCGAGAACAATGACTCCCATCCCGGAGCGCAATTCAATTTCGAGTTTCGAAACTTGGTGAAAACCGAAATCGCCAAATTGACCGCCGACAATGGCGTGGAAATTGCGCAAGCTCAAGCGCCGCGGCCGGTTAAGCTGGCGCAACTGTCTTCACCGGCTCCATTGCCAAGGCCTAAGCCCGCGGAGCAGCCGCCGGCGCATCGAGAGAAGGAGCCAGCGGCGAAGGGCAATATCCAAATCGCCGACGCTGAAATGCCGAAACTGCCGAAGCCGGAGCGAGTCACGCAGGAGCGGCCGCGAGCGAGGTCGAACGACTCGATGGCGTTTCTCGATCAGCTTTCAAGTTCCGTAAATTCGGGGGACTTGTCCGTCCAACGGGGACTGACGATTGAGGATATGAGGGATTACGCCGCCAGAGCCTATCATGGTTCGCCCACAGCCGCTTTGATGACGACGGCCGCCGACTAGAGCGCAATCGTTCCAAGTCGAATCGATCGCGGCTCCTGATATTTGATAAGGTTTCCACCCCGGATCGGTGTCCGGGGCAGGCTTTTTCCGCATCATGCTCCAGCTGCGGCGCAAGGTGGGGCCACGATTAGATTGTTCGGTAACCACCATCAACCATGACGATCGCGCCGGTAACATAGCTGGAGAGGTCGGAGGCAAGAAAAACTGCCGGCCCAACGATGTCTTCGGGCTTTCCAGCGCGGCCGAGCGGCGTGTGGTCCAAGAAGACCTTCACCAGTTCAGGATTGCTGGCGCGAACTTTCTCGTTGAGCGGCGTCTCGATCAGGCCCGGCCCGATGGCATTGACCCGCACTCCGTCCTTGCCAAGTTCCGCGGCAAGCGCGCGCGTAAACCCCAGCACGCCGTGTTTCGAGGCGGTGTAGGCGGGCGAGTTGGGCGTTCGGACGTGCATGAACGACTGGATCGACGCGATGTTGATAATGCAACCGCGAGCCGCGCGCAGTTGCTCCAAGAAAGCATGCGTGACGTTGAAAACGCCGTTGAGATTGACGCTCAGGACGTCGTGCCAGTCCTGGATGACCGCTCCGGGGTTCGCGGTGATGGCGTTGCGGCGGTTGATGCCCGCATTGTTGACCAGGATCGAGATCGGACCGACCTTCTCATCGACGAGTGCGGCAATGTCGCGGCAGTCCTCGCGTTTTGTCACGTCGAGCGTGAAATTGTCGGCCGCACCCCCGGCCTTCCTGATCGCCGCGACGGTCTCGGCGGCGGCATCGTTATTGGTATCGAGCACGACCACGCGGGCGCCCTCCTTCGCAAAGCCGAGCGCAATCGCCCGCCCGATGCCCGAGCCGCCGCCGGTGATTGCCGCAATGCGTCTTTCGAGAAGCGTTGTCATAGTCCTACTCCTCGAACGGCCGACCTGTAACGGCGAGCCAAGCGTATCGGAACGCTACTCGTGACGGTGCATCGCCGAGTCAAATTTCGTGTCGCGCATGAACAGATAGACCACGAGCGAAATCCCGATCATGCCGGTCAGATAGTAATAAAACCAACTTTCATGACCAAGCGACTTGAACCACAACGCCACCGAATCCGTGGTGCCGCCGAAGATCGACACTGTAAGGGCATATGGCAGCCCAACGCCGATCGCGCGAATATTGGTCGGAAACAATTCGGCCTTCACCACGGCATTGATCGATGTGTAGCCCGATACGATCATCCACGCCGCCGCGATGAGGAGAAACGCCGCCAGCGGACCCTTTACGTTCTGCAGCGTCGTGAGTAGCGGGATTGTAAATGCGACGCCGCAAACCCCGAAGCCGATCAACAGCCATTTGCGGCCGATGCGGTCCGAGATCGCGCCGTAGATCGGCTGCAATATCATTCCGAATATCAGCGAGCCGAGCGTTACCACCGTGGTTTGATCGTCGGTCAGCCCGACCGAGAGCTTGAGAAATTTTTGCATATAGGTCGTATAGGTATAAAAAGCCGCGGTTCCGCCTGCGGTCAATCCCACCACGAGCAAAACTTCGCGCGGATATTTCATGAGCGAGCGAAGCGACGACGTTCGCTTTACGACCTCTTGCGCAGCCTCGAAAGCCTCGGTCTCGTGCAATGTACGCCGCATGATAAGCGCGACAAGAGCGAGAAGCGCGCCGATGAAAAACGGGATGCGCCATCCCCAAGCGCGGATTTCCTCCCCGGTCAGAAAGACCTTCTGCAAGATGAGCAGAACAAGCAGTGCGCAAATTTGCCCGCCGATCAACGTCACGTATTGGAAACTGGAGTAAAAGCCGCGATTGCGCTGATCCGCCATCTCGGTGAGGTAGGTCGCGCTCGTTCCGTATTCCCCGCCGAGGCTCAACCCCTGGATGACGCGCGCGACGCCGAGCAAGATCGGCGCGGCAATGCCGATCGAAGCATAAGTCGGCGTTACCGCAATCATCAGCGAGCCGAAACACATCAGCGAAACGGAAAGCATGAGCGCTCCGCGCCGCCCGCGATGGTCGGCCAAGGCGCCGAATAGCCAGCCGCCCAAGGGCCGCACCAGGAAGCCTGCGGCAAACAGGAGCGCGGCGTTGAGCTGTTGCACGACCGGATCTGAATTGGGGAAGAATGCGGCGGCGAAATAAAGCGCGAAGGCCGCGTAGGCGTAGAAATCGTACCATTCCACCAGATTGCCAATCGACCCGATAAAAATGGCCCGAATGCGCCGTCGCATGTCGGCAAAATCGAGCTGCTCGTCGCTGGGTCGGTTCACGAATGTCGCTGTTGTCATGGCCTGCTCCGCCAACGCCGCAGATTTTCACAAAGCGTAGTCCCGTTCCCCCCAGTCGAACAAGGCTCGTTTGAGAGAGCAACTATTAGCGCTCCACGCCTTCCACGGCGAAAGCGCGGACATTGGCGATCTTGTGAACGTCGTACATTTCCTTAAACGCGTCCGATGCATGCCACGCCAGCGCTTTGTCCATGCTGTCGAATGCGATGGCTACCATTTGCTTCGGAGGCTTCCCGTCGAAGGTGATCGTCCTTCCACTATGGATAATGTAGCGGCCGCCAAACGGTTGAAATGTCGCGGGAGCGAGTGAAGGATAGCCGGTGCTTATCATCGCCCCCTCGTCGAACAGTGTTATGACGTAAGCGTGCGGCGCGGACTGGGCGAAAAGGCTTTGAGCCATAAGAACACCGAATCCGAAACCGACAATCGTTGCCAGCGTCACTGCATATCGAGTTTTCACAAAAGCTCTCCTGGAATTTGCAAAAGATTAGTCGCCATTCAAGTGTACATGATCCTGACGACTGCGGGTCTGCCGTGGGTTTGGGGCGAAGGTACGGACGCGCGGACACCGCACGATTAAAAAAACGAGGGTACGAGGTCCCGACCTCTTTAGCCGGCCGCGCGCAAAGGTGCGGCCCGTCGCGGCTTGGCAGCCCGGAGCGTCTCTACGAGGACCTGACCAAGCGCAGCGAAATCCGCCTTCCGCGGCGAAGTCGATCGCCACGCGAGGCCGACGGTGCGGCTTGGTTGCGGCTCGGCAAAACGAAGCAGTTTGATACGATCGTCGCGCACCTCAGCGTCGATCGCGACTTCCGGCAAGAGCGTAACACCGTAACCGCTCGCCACCATTTGCATGATGGTTGCAAGGCTCGTTGCGCCGAGACCCGTGTCGGTGGTGCTGCGCCGCGAGCAGAAGGCGAGGGCCTGATCGCGCAGGCAATGGCCCTCTTCCAGCAGAATGAGCCGGCGTGCGTCGACGTCGCGCGTGCAGACCCGGGAACGCTCCGGCAGCGGATCGTCTGCCGGCACCGCGAACAGAAAATGATCTTCGAATAGCGGTAGCGTCTCCAAATCGGTTTTTTCCAGAGGCAGCGCGAGCAAAAGCACGTCGAGGGCGCCACGGCGGAGCTCGCCCAACAACGTTCGCGTCTGGCTTTCGATCAACTCCAGACGCAGCTCGGGATAGCGACGCTGCAGCTCGGGCAGAACGGGCGGCAGCACGTATGGCGCGAGCGTTGGAATGATGCCGACATGCAGCGGTCCGCTTAGCGGGCGGGCGCTGCGGCGAGCGCTATCGGCAAGGTCGCGCGCTGCGCTGAGTATGTCAGCCGCCCGCCGCGCCACTTCGCGCCCGATCTCAGTCAATGCGGTTGAACCCTGCTGGTGCTCGACGAGCTTGGCCCCGAGCTCTTTTTCGAGCTCGCTAATCTGCATCGACAGCGCCGGCTGGCTGACCGAACACTCCTCGGCGGCACGGCCGAAATGGCCGTGACGGGCCAAGGCATTGAGATATCGAAGCTGGCGCAGCGTCAGCATAGCGTTCGATTAGCCCAGCGCAGCATGTACATATTCCCCGCACTCGCCGCGTTTTGTGAGAACCGAATTACTTTCGGCCCCATTTGTCCCTTATTTCATTGACGTGGATCAAGGCCCTCGTCATCGGTCCATTTTCACCATTTCAGTCATCGCGGCACGATCGGCTCGGTTTCGCCGGTAGACATAGGGCGTGTCGTCGCGCTGTTCGGCGAGCTCGGCCACAAGCGCATGCCGGGAGGATAGATGGCAGACCGGATCCGTTGCACGCGCGTCGCCCGTAAGCGCGAAAGCTTGGCAGCGGCAGCCGCCGAAATCCTCCAGCCGTCGCGGACAGCTGGCGCATGGCTCCTTCATCCAGTCCGTGCCTCGGAAGGCGTTGAAGGCCGGCGAAAAGCTCCAGATGTCGGCAAGCGAGTGCTCGCGCACCGACCAGAATTCAAGGCCCGGAATGGTCTCGGCCGCATGGCAGGGTAGAACCTTTCCCGACGGCGTGACGTTGAGCGACCGGCGCCCCCATCCGCCCATACAAGGTTTGGGGAAACGTGCGTAATAGTCGGGCAAGACGGCGTCGATGACGATGATGCCCCGATAGTGTTCGCGTAGAGCCTCGACACGACCAACCGCGCGCTCGACTTGCGGTCTGGTCGGCATCAACTTACCGCGGTTGACGAGAGCCCAGCCGTAATACTGCACGTGGGCGATTTCGACTCGACCGGCACCGAGCGCGACGGCCTGGTCAACCATGGCGGCGAGATTGTCGATATTGGCACGATGGATGACGGCATTGACGGTGAGTGGAATGCCGAGCCGCACCGCTTCCCTAGCGATAGCGCGCTTGCGCGCATAGGCGCCGTCGTAGCCGGCGATCCGGTCTGCCGAGATGGCGTCAGCGTCCTGGATCGAGATCTGGACGTGATCAACGCCGGCCGCCGCCAGCGCCGCAAGCGTTTTCTCGGTGAGCCCCACCGCCGAGGTTATGAGATTGGTGTACAGGCTTGCGCGGTGAGCCGCAGCCGTGATCTCGACGAGGTCCCGCCGCGCCGCCGGCTCTCCGCCGGAAAGATGAACCTGAAGCACGCCGAGATCGGCGGCCTCCGCAAAGACCCGAGCCCAGATCGCGGCGTCGATCTCATCGGCGCGTCGCTCCAAGCCGACTGGGTTCGAGCAATACGGACAGCCGAGTGGACACCGATGAGTAAGCTCGGCGAGGAGCCCCAGTGGAGGCGGGAGTGGTTCACCCATCTAATTTAGAGTTCCACAGGAACTACTTTCCGGAAAGGGCGTGCGGCGCGCATCGTCCACTACTTCTGGAGAGCCAGCACTCTCGATAGTATCGAACGGGTACCCTTGATGTGCTCACCCGCACCGGAGCCCGCAAGCCCCTTGGAGTCCATCAGACTTAAGCCTTCATGGGAAAGCCGACCGTGTTATTCGTGACAGCGCCCATTCATGACAGGACCGCTTCGCAATAAGCAACGGCCAAAGCGACAATACATCGCCATATGGCCCTCCGAGCGCCACATGGCCGCCGATCCGAAAGTGGGAAGGAGCCGGCCGCAAGTTGCGGCCGGCAAGATATGCTCAAAACTCCGGCGGCAGATAGCCGTTGATTTCGAGACCAATGCAAATTTCAACAATGGTCGGAGTTGTCCACGCCATGATCATTTCCTCCTATATCCAGCCAAATCGAGGGCTTCGCCCTGATGCGTTCATATAGGGATGCCACATAGTAAGACCTAGTCAGAATTTCTAAGGAGACGATTTGATTTTCTTATGAGCCGGTGCCTTCGCCGCGATCGCGATTCTCGGGGCCCCCGATCACCGCTCGCCTTGATTCATCACGGTAACTCACTTAAGCGGGCCTAAGAAGCTTATCGACATGAAGACGCGGGCGGCGCGAAGTGCTTAACTTGTTCAAGCCTGCTTAATTCCCTCGCGGAGGAGCAGTTCGATGTTCCGCCTCCAAGGCTTATTTATGGGCCTCATGCTGATCAGCGTGTCTGTTGTCGTTACGCTTTGTGACGCGTTCTGCGACGCGGCATTTTGTGGCACGGCCATGGCGCAAGGCGCGCCGCCTCCTGCGGTCCTGGTAAAGCCGGTAGCGACCCGTCAAGTGACGGAGACTGGAGATTTCATTGGTCGCGTTGTAGCGATCGACAAAGTCGAGATCGTCGCCCGAGTCCCCGGATTCATCGAAGAGCGGAATTTCACCGAAGGTCAGCACGTCAAAAAGGGCGACCTTTTGTTCCGAATCGAACAAGATACTTACAAAGCCGCGGTCGATCAGCAAACCGCCAACCTCGCCAAAGCGAAGGCGACTGAAGTCAACGCCAATCTACAGCTCCAGCGCGGCCAAGAGCTTGTGCACAACCAGAATATTCCGCAATCCACGGTCGACCAGCGCGCCGCGGATGAGCAGGCGGCGAAGGCCGACGTCTTGCAAGCGCAGGCGTTACTTGAGCAGGCGCAGATCAATCTCGGATATACGGAAATTCGCGCCCCGATCGATGGACGAATCGGACTAGCGAATTTCACCGTAGGGAATCTCGTTCAGCCGTCATCCGGAACCTTGGCGACGATCGTCAGCCAGGACCCGATCTACATCACGTTCCAGGCGAGCGAAGCCGATGTTATCGCATATAAGCGTCGGATCGCCGCGTCGGCCGACAAGAGCCCCCATGTAACCATTCACATCAAACTCCCCGACGGCAGCATCTATCCGCATCCCGGCCTGACCAATTTTCTCGACGTTCAAGTGCAAGGCGATACCGATACCGTAACGGTGCGAGCGCAACTGCCGAATCCCGACGGCATCCTGATCCCCGCCGGCATTGTCGGCGTGATGGTGGAACGGGGCGCGCCGCACCAATCGCTTGTCGTGCCGCAATCCGCGGTGCTGCTCGATCAAGCCGGTCACTATGTCATGCTGGTCGACGATGCAAAAAAAGTTGAGCAGCGGCGCATAACGACCGGAGTCGAGCAAGGCCGCGATGTCGTCGTCAGCGACGGTCTCAAAAAAGGCGAACTGGTCATTGTCGAAGGAATTCAAAAGGTTCATCCTGGTCAACTTGTTTCCGCAACAGTCGCTTCGGAAAATTAACGGCGATGTTTTCCAGTATTTTCATCGATCGTCCGCGATTTGCCGTCGTGATCGCCATCGTGATCACGCTCGCCGGAGCGATCGCCATCACGGCAATTCCCGTCGCGCAGTTTCCGGATATCGTGCCGCCGCAGGTGACGTTGACGGCAAACTATCCCGGCGCCGATGCCGAGGTGGTCGAGACCACGGTAGCGCAACCGATCGAAGAGCAGATCAACGGCGTCGATAACGCAATCTATTATCAGTCCGCCAGCGGCTCCGACGGCAGTTACACCCTTAATGTGACCTTTTCGCTCGGCACCGATCCCGATATCGATACCGTCAACGTGCAGAATCGCGCCAGCCTCGCGATTCCCCAGCTTCCCGCCGAAGTGTCGCGTTCCGGCCTGACGGTACGCAAGAAATCCGCCGCGTTGCTCCAGGTCATTAATATCTACTCGCCGAAAAATACCTACGACCCCGTTTATCTGAGCAATTATGCGACCATCAACATCATCGATCCATTGGCCAGGATCAAAGGAGTGGGCCAGGTCACGCTGTTCGGACCGCTCGATTATTCTTTGCGGATCTGGCTAGACCCGGACAGGCTCACCGAACTCAATTTGACGCCGAATGACGTCATCCAGGCGGTGCAAAATCAAAATGTGCAGGCCGCACTCGGCCGCATCGGCGCGGCGCCGATCACGAACGAGCAGCAGTTCCAGATCAACATCAAAACCAAAGGCCGGCTGACGCGCCCTGAGGAATTTGCCGCCATCGTGCTGCGCGCCAATCCCGACGGTTCGGTGGTGCGCGTGAGCGATGTCGCCCGCGTGGAGATGGGCGCACGATCGCAGGACCGATATAGCCGCTACAACGGCGCGCCCGCGGCCGCGATCGGAATTTATCAATCCCCAGGATCAAATGCCGTCGACGTCGCCAAGCAGGTGCGCGACACCATGGATACGCTGGCGACGCGATTTCCCAACGACCTCGCCTACGCCATGTTTTTCGATTCCACGGTGTTTGTTACCGCAACCATTGTCGAAGTCATCCGCACGCTCGTGATCGCCATCATTCTCGTCGGCATCGTTGTTTTCCTGTTTCTCGGCAAGTTACGAACGACGCTCATTCCGTTGGTGGCCGTACCGGTTTCAATCGTCGGCACGTTCGCCGTCTTGCTGCTGATCGGCTATTCCGCCAACACGGTTTCTTTGCTCGCGCTCGTGCTCGCGATCGGAATCGTCGTCGATGACGCGATCGTGGTGGTCGAGAATATCGAACGGGTGATCGAAGCCGAACCTGCGCTGTCGGTGCCCGAAGCCTGCAAGAAGGCGATGGCTGAAATTACCGGTCCGATCCTTGCCATTACCTTCGTTCTGTTGTCCGTCTTCGTCCCGGTAGCCTTTATTCCCGGGATCAGCGGCCAGCTCTTCCGTCAGTTTGCCGTTGCGGTCTCGGTTGCAATGCTGATCTCGGCTCTCAATGCGCTGACGCTAAGTCCGGCGCTATGCGCCGTTCTGTTGAGGCGCGGCGAGAGAAGCCGCGGCTTGATGCGCTATGTCTTGGGCGCGATCGACAGCGCGCGCAATGGCTATGTGTCGGTGATTCGTCGCCTTTCCGGCATGGCTTTGATCTCCGTCGTCGTGGTGCTCGCCGTGATCGTGGCGTCGGTGTTGCTGTTTGGCAAAACGCCGCAAAGTTTTTTGCCGGACGAAGACCAGGGCGCCATCTTCGCGGCGCTGCGATTGCCGGAGGGCGCGTCGATCAACCGTACCGAAGCGGTGGTCAAACAGGTCGAGGACATCGTCAGGCCGATCCCCGGCGTCGAAGGTATTTTGTCGGTGGTGGGACTCAATTTCATCGATTATGTCGCGGCTTCGAACCAGGCGTTCTTCGTGATCCGGCTCAAGCCGTACGAAAATCGTACCGATCCGGCGCAAAGCGCCACTGCGATCATCGCTCGCTTGCGGCCACAAATGGCCGCGATCGAAGGCGCCATCGCGTTTCCATTCAACCTGCCGCCTATTCTCGGGCTCGGCAATACCGGCGGCTTCCAATATGTTTTGGAAGCGCTTCAGGGCCAGCCGCCGACCGACGTCGCCGCAGTTCTCGGCGCGCTCCTTGTAGCGGCGAACGGACAGCCGGAGCTTGCCGGCGTATTCAGCACTTACGCCGCCGACACCCCGCAGATTTATTTGGACATCGACCGCGACAAGGCGCAGGTCCTCGGCGTCAAGATCAGCGATATTTTCAACGCGCTGCAGTCGACATTGGGCAGTTACTACATCAACGACTTCAACGTCTTCGGCCGCACTTGGCAAGTCAATCTCCAAGCCGAGACTGCCTTTCGCGCCCGTACTGAGGACATTGAGAGGATTTACGTGCGCAACGCGAATGGCGACATGGTGCCGATACGCGCGCTGGCCGAGGCAAAACTGGTGCAGGGGCCGCAAACCGTAGTGCGCTATAACGGCTACCGCGGCGCGATCGTCAATGGCGCGCCGAAGCCGGGTTACAGTTCCGGCCAGGCGCTTGCCGCGATGGAACGCACGTCGGCCGTCACGCTGCCGCCCGGCTACTCTTTTGAGTGGACGGGGACGGCGTTTCAAGAAAAGGCGGCGAGCGGGCGGACGGGCATCGTGCTCGGTCTTGCTATTCTGTTCGCCTACCTGTTTCTCGTCGCACTCTACGAAAGCTGGAACGTACCCATCCCCGCTCTGCTGTCGGTCAGCGTCGGCATATTCGGCGCGCTTGTCGCCGTGAAAATTGCCGGGCTGAGCTTCGATGTTTACGCGCAAATCGGCCTTGTCGCGCTGATCGCGCTCGCCGCGAAAAACGGCATTCTGATCGTCGCCTTTGCTGTGGAGCGGCGCCAGTCCGGCAAAGACATCAAAGCCGCGGCAATCGAAGCCGCAGCGTTGCGATTCCGTCCGGTCATGATGACAAGCTTTGCCTTCATCTTCGGATTGTTTCCGCTGGTCATTGCGCAAGGAGCCGGCGCCACCACCCGCCACGCTGTGGGAACTCCGGTCTTTGGCGGCATGATCGCGGCGTCGGTGTTCGGGATTTTCATTATCCCGCTGCTCTTTATCGTGACGGAACGCTTGCGTCGAAGAAACGTCAAGGAAGGCGCTCGCGATTTGGCACCGGCGAGCGATCCGCCGGATCGCTAAGGGGCGCATCGATTTTCACTGTTTTATAACCTAAACGGGTAGGGTTGACGGCAAAGTCAGCCGCGCCTTCAAGAACCAAGCGATTGTTCCTCCTGCGGGCATAAGTAAAATTCGCGCCAAAGGAGGTGAGAAAGCTGAAGGGTCTCGCTGCAGCACTGGTATGCGCAGTCGCCCTCTACGCCGTCGATGCGTGGTTTTGCGATGGCTGGTACGCGGCCCACATCTCGACGTTGCTGTCGCAAATTTATATGCACTTGCGCTCTTAAGCGCGGAAATCGCGTTTTATAACCCGCGGTGCATTAGCGACTGTTCGCCACTTTCCGCCGTCCGGTCCGTTCAAAAAACGGCCGCATGTTTTTGTTGTGCGCGATGCGAACGAGCTCGCTCTGCCGGCAAGGTATGGGCGCCGTCGCGACTGTGCATGGGCGAAACGCGTGGCATGCGACTGTAACGCCCGGCAACTGTAACGCCCAAGATAACCTTAATTCCAAGCCGCACGGGAGGGAGGCCCTCGCTGTGATGCCAATCACAGATCTCCCTCCCCACTCCTCCTAGCGTGCATGCGTGCAATTTCCGCGATGGGAGCCCGTCATGCAAATCGTATCGATCGCGACCATAGTCTCTTTAGCGTGGACCTCCTTGCTAGGTTTCGAAGTGCTGCGAGCGATGGGACTTATGCCTTAAGGCGTAGCCGCAACAGGCGGGGTATTAAACTATGAACGTTGCGGACTTACACTAACGCCTCTGTGCCGTGCGTATTTGCTCGATTTCCGTCAAAGCAGCCTACGATGCCCGAGTTATGTGAAACGCCCAGCGAGGTCTTTATCTAAACCCATCGAACACCGAAGCTAGCGCATTCCGTTGCCAACCATCGGCCAAACGGCGTTGACGCAACTTTAACACTGGCGGTCCGATACTCACGGGAGGGCAAAAATCGCGACACGATCCAGTAATCATGCCGAAAATCAGCCGAGGGCCTATCACAGAAGGTTTGGATGCCGCGTCGACGCAGTTTCGCGAATTTGCGGCGGAGTGCTTGAAATTGGCTCAGAATTCGCCCTCACTCGCGCGACGTATGACGTACCTGAAAATGGCCACGGCCTGGCATCAGACGGCGCTTTACTGGGAAAAGGACTTCCACAAAAGCCAATCAACGCCGTTCAGAGATTCGCTTTAGATATCGTCCACTATATGCCACGTGGATTTCTCGCCTTTGCCGTGGCATTGGCGTTAGCAAAGCCAAGAAAGCTCTGTCTGTCGTGGTCCTCGATTCCCCCTCGCTGTTCTGTATGTTTCCGATATAATGCGCCCTCCCCGGTTTTGCGCCGGCGGGATTCCATTTCCCCGATCGCGCAACTTCGAAATTAGAATCGGGGGCGTCAACTGCACAGATGCGCCTGAACATACTTGGTGCAATAGCTTCCGCAGCCGACGTAGCCGGGCCGGCCGCGGCTTTTGCCATATTTCTCGTCGCGCCGCCTTTCGCTGCCAAACATTTTCAGACCGCAACCTCTCTTTTCTCTCGTGCCGACATGCTTGGCGTCATCGCATCCGCGCAGGCGCAAACGGCCCCGATCACGAAACCACAAACCGAAGCGCTTAACACATATCAAGAGACGTTGAATCGGTTCACCGCGCTCTTGCGCGAGCGGCGCGCGCAGATCGAGTCGCATCAAGCGTTGCCCAATTTGCCGGGCCAGGCACTTTATCTGGCACGCAATAACATGATGAGTGCGTACAAGGATCTCACCGACGCACTTCCGTCGATGATTGGACGTCCCAACAAGTTCGGGATTCCTCCCGCCTATTTCGATGCCGCTAACGAGTCCCTTCTCGACGACTACGCAAATCTGTTCGCGATAATGCAGGTGCCTCCTGCCAACGCGCAAAATTCCGAAACTCCATTCGATGACGTTGTGCGCCTCGGGACTGCGATAGGACGCGCCGAGGGTCTCGATCCGATCAATGCCGAGATCGCGGGCCGCATCAGCTTGGGCCTGTTCTTTGCCGAAACAAACGGCCGTCAGAATATCGGCAACGCGCGCTCAAACATTTACAAAGGAAGCTTGCAAACCGGCCTCTCGGAGGATCAAAACGGCCGAAGCAAATGGATGGCAATCAAAAATTCCATTGCGGCATTTGATCCTAAGCTCGCCGCGCGTGACGACCACGAAGAGATGCGGATCGGCCATTTGGATCACCGGCTCAATCATTGGACGGCGGTGCGGGACGGTCTGATGAACGCGCATGCCGGCGTTTTTCGGCAAATCCCAACCGTGGTCAAAATATTGCCACAGCCGATCGACCAGATGAAGCTCTTCGAACTCATACAAATCATTCCCAGTCCCGCCGAGGCTGCAATCAATTCGGAGAATCTCGCCAGCTACAAAATTTCTAACCCGGTCATCATGGGATATTTGCGCAACAACAGCATTTTTACTTTTGGCAGAGCGGACAGGGCGAAGACATCCGCCACTTTTCGCGAGATTCTCGACGCGATGTGGCTCTTCAACGACAAATTCGAACGCGCGCAATCCAAGTTCAAAGAGATAAGGGCGCGGTAAAGCGTCGAGACGATCCGATAATCTGGGGTGAGCCTTCGCCGTCCGCCCTTTACGCAGCATCGTGGAAAATAATGCCGAGCGTGTAGCGCGAGCCCGAGCGAAGCCGGCTCACGCCATGGCGCATATTGACCCGATAGATGCCGCGGGTGCCGCGGACCGGACGATGACGGACTGGGAAAATCACACCCTCTCCGCGACTAAGGGGAACGACCTCCGCTCGCGACTGCATCCGCGGTCGTTGCTCGGTAAGCACGAATTCGCCGCCGGTGAAGTCCTCGTTTGGCTGGGACAGCAAAAACGCGGCTTGCAGCGGAAAGACGTTCTCGCCGTAGATGTCTTGATGCAGGCAGTTAAAATCTCCAGGACCGTATTTGAGAAGCAGCGGCGTCGGCTTCGTTTGACCGCCCGCCCTGCAGCGCGCCAAATAGGCGGCATAAGTCGATGGGTAGGCTGCCTTGATATCCAGGACTTTCGCCCACTGGCTCGCAAGACTTGCGAGCAGCGGGTAAAGAGATTCGCGCAAGCCCGCCACCATTTGCGGCAGAGGATAGGCAAAATACTTGTATTCGCCGCGCCCGAAACCGTGTCGCGCCATGATGATCCGGCTGCGGAACAACTTCTCCGATTCATAGCTCTGTACCAGAGCTGCGCATTCTTCGGGCAGTAGAAAGGGTCCGGTGACTGCCCATCCGCAGATGCCAAGATCGACCAGCATCGCATCCCAGGGCAGCGCCGCGACGCGCTCGGTAATCGAAAATGTTTTCCACATTGAACTTGCGGTTCTTGTTTGAATCGTTGCCGTCATGATCTTACCTTCAGTGCGACACGCAGTCCGATTTCAGAACCCCAATCGGAGGAAACCATTCTCTGCCAAAACCGCACTGGCCCGCCCACCCGAAAGCTGTTCTCGGGAAACGTCATTTCGCTGGCGCCTTCCGCCGCAGCAATTTGAGCATTGCGGGAGGAAAAGCGCGCGGTTATTTCGCCGCTCTGAAGTGAGGGACTGCCGGCCCTCAAATAGGCATATGCATCGCCAATGTGGCCCGCGCAGCCAATCGCGACGATACCGCATCGGGAATTTCCCGGGGTGTATCGGCCACGACAACACCGGCACGTTCCAGCGCCGCGCGCTTGGAGGCATAACTGCCAGTATTGCCGCTCACGATGGCGCCGGCATGGCCCATTTTCTTTCCTTGCGGCGCGGCGCGCCCGGCGATGAACGCCACCACTGGTTTGCTCATGCGCGCGGCGTAGTCCGCCGCTTCTTCCTCCATCGTTCCGCCGATCTCGCCGACCAGCACCACCGCTTCGGTGCCCGCATCTTCATCGAGCGCCTGCAAGGCGTCGCGCGTTGTCGTGCCTAGCATCGGATCGCCGCCGATGCCGATAAAGGCAGATTGGCCGATGCCAGCGCGTGTCAGATTAAGCGCGACCAGCGTGCCGAGACTACCGCTGCGTGAAATCACCCCAACCGAACCAGGGCGAAACACGTTCGGATTATGGCCCGGCATGATGCCGACGAAACCTTCGCCGGGGGTCACTAGGCCGGCGGTGTTAGGGCCTATGATCCGCGTGCCGCGGCGGCGTGCGGCGAGCAAAACGGTCATCACATCTTGCGCCGGAATGTGCTCGGTGAGCACGACAAGAAGCTTGGCGCCGGCATCGATCGCCTCAAGTGCTGCAGCCTTTGCCATGACCGGCGGAATAAACATGACTGCTACTTCAAACGGTGCCTGGCGCATTGCTGCCGCCGCTGAGGCAAAGACCGGCACGCCGGCATGGCTCTCGCCAGCGCGCTTTGGATTGACGCCCCCGATCACAGTGGTGCCGCACGCCATCATCTTTTCGGTCCAGAACGTGCCTTGCTTGCCAGTGATCCCCTGCACCAAGATGCGATGCTTCCTGCGATAGATGATCATCGCGCCGCCTCGACCGCGGCGCTCACCGCGTCCTCCATGAAATCGTAGGGCTCGATGCCGAGCCGGTCGCGAATGAGCTTCACCGCTTCGTCTTCGCCGGTGCCGTGGATCGAGAAAAAGACCGGGATCGTGGGCGTAAGCTTTTCCCATGCTTTGACGACGCCGCCGGCCATGACATCAGTGCGGGCGAAAGCGCCGCAAAAATTAATGACCAGGCTTTTGACATTGCCGGCGGCGAGCACGAGGCCGAGCCCGGCCTCCGCTTTAGTGTAGGCTTCGCCGCCGATTTCGAGAAAATTTACCGGCTTGCCGCCGAAATGGGCGATAGCGTCCATGGTTGTCATGGTCAGGCCGGCGCCGTTGGCGAGCACGCCGACATTGCCGCCAAGCTCGATGAATTTCAGGCCCGCTTCTGCGCCGCGACGTTCCAA
>Ga0187780_10001071_pt1 | contig 20551 bp, 23 predicted proteins | sample 1015_Q2_SP10_20__FD_132429 | JGI IMG/M metagenome (GOLD analysis project Ga0187780, IMG submission 132429) | Tropical peat soil microbial communities from peatlands in Department of Meta, Colombia - 1015_Q2_SP10_20_MG | ecosystem: Environmental > Terrestrial > Soil > Wetlands > Peat | place...
ATCTTGACGAGGTCCTCCACCACCTCCATCCCTCGTTGGCCTATGTCGTCCAGCCGTCCGATGAACGGGCTGATGAATGAGGCGCCCGCCTTCGCGGCGAGCAGCCCTTGGTTGGCAGAGAACACCAGGGTCATGTTGACTCGGATGCCCATCCCGCTGATCGCCTTGGTCGCCCTGAGTCCCTCCGGGATTACGGGGATCTTGACCACCACGTTGGGGGCTAATGAGGAAAGGTGCTTGGCCTCTGACACCATCCCGTCGAAGTTGGCAGAAACGACCTCTGCACTCACATCCCCCTTCACCTCCCTGCAGATTGCTGTGATGATCTCCTCGAACTCTCCGGGCTCCCTTGCAACCAGCGTGGGGTTGGTGGTTATGCCGTCCACGATTCCCATCTGGTTCAGCCTCTTGATCTGGGCAAGGTTGGCGGTGTCCAGGAAAAGCTTCATTTTGGTCCCGACTTTGCAGTTTGATATTAAAGCCTATTTTGTGCGGACCAAGTCCAGTGCAGCCTGCTCGATGTCCGTGGCCGTCAGGCCGTACTTCTTCAGCAACTCCCTCGGATCTCCGCTTTCGCCAAAGGTGTCCATTACCCCCACGCGCTTCATTAGGGTAGGGCACCTCTCCCCGAGGACTTCTGCGACGGCAGAGCCCAGCCCGCCGAGTATGTTGTGCTCCTCTGCGGTGACCACCTTCCCACACTTCTGGGCGAACTTCTGAATCGTATCCGAGTCAATGGGCTTAACCGTGTGCAGATCAATCACGGCAGCGGAGACCTTCTTGGCCTTCAGGGACTCGGCCGCCTTCATAGCCTCTGGAACCATGATGCCGCAGGCGAAGACTGCAACATCGCTTCCCTCTTGAAGGATGTTGGCCTGCCCGAACTTGTACTCGAACCCGCCCTCATACACAATGGGGGTGGCTGACCTGGTAAGCCTCACATAGAAGGGACCCGGGATTGTTGCGATGGCTTTGATGATGCTCTTGGTCGAAGGGGCGTCGGCGGGGACTATGACCTTCATCTTCGGGATTGCCCTCATTATCGCGATGTCCTCAACCTGCTGGTGAGAGGCGCCATCGGGTCCCACGGAGATGCCGCCATGCGAACAGACCAGCTTGACGTTCAGGTCCGGGTAGCATACGTTGTTGCGTATCTGGTCGACACACTTGCCAGGGACGAAGATGGCATAGGTCCCGGAAAAGGCAACTTTCCCCGCCAGCGCCAGCCCCGCAGCAATGGAAACCAAGTTCTGTTCTGCAATCCCGACGTTGAAGAAGCGATTTGGATACTTTGAACCGAATACTCCCGACTTCAGTGATCCCGTGGTGTCTGCTCCAACGACGACGACGTCGCGATTGACCGAACCCAGCTCGAGCAGAGCCTCCCCGTAGGCGTCCCTCATGGCTGCCTGCTTCGAAGTTATCACGATGCCCTCTTCACCTCAAGGGCACGCTCCCTGAGCGCCGAGATCGCCCTGACCGGGTCTTTCTTCCCATAAACCCCCGCACCAGCGACCAGCACATTCCCACCGTTCTTAACGACTTCGCGGACGTTCTCGGGCTCAACCCCGCCGTCGACCTCCAAATCGGTACGGAGCCCCCTGTCGCCTACGAGGGAGCTTATCTTCCGCAGCTTCGGCATGACAGACATGTCCATTGTCTGTCCGCTGAACCCAGGACTGACGGTCATTACCACAATGGTCGAGATCCTTTCCAGCCGATCTGTCGCCCACCGAGGGAGCTCTGTTCTCGGCTTGATTGCCAGTCCCACCTCCTTTCCCTTTGCGTGAACAGTGCGGTACAGCTCATCGAACCGAGAGCCGTTCAGCACTTCGGCATGGAAACTCAGGAGGTCTGAGCCCGCTTCCAGGAACTTCTCTACGTACAGGAGCGGCGAGTCTATCATTAGGTGCGTGTCGAACTTGAGATCGCACCTCTTTCGAAGTGCCCTTACGGTGCCAGGCCCGAACGTTATGTTTGGGGCGAAGTGCCCGTCGATGACATCAAGGTGCACCTGGTCTGCTCCTCCCTCCATCGAAATCTCGACCGCCGTTACGAGATCCCCCAAGTCCCACGCCAGAATCGATGGGGCTATCCTGATCTCGCTCAACGAATCACTTCAGTTCGCTCAGTACGTCTGAGAGCTTGTCTTTGGTCGGGGGTGTTCCGTGGTAGTGTGGCGACCATTCCATGAAAGAGATGCCCTTCCCCTTGACGGTGTGAGCCACAATCACGGTCGGCCGGTTCCGCGTGCCTGCCGCAAGGTCGAAGCCGTCCATGATCTGAGTGAAGTCGTATCCGTCGATTTCAATGACGTTCCAGTTGAAGGCTCGCCACTTGGCAGCGAGCGGCTCTAGCGGCATGACCTGCTCGGTGAGCCCGTCCTGCTGGATTCCATTTCTGTCGATGATGGCGGTGAGATTGTCCAGGCGATACTTCGAGGCAGACATCGCTGCCTCCCAGACCTGCCCCTCCTGCTGCTCCCCGTCCCCCATCAGGACGTAGGCCCTGTGTGGCTTGCCGTCGAGCTTCGCCGCCAGGCATGTCCCGACAGCCAGCGAGAGGCCGATACCCTCAGAACCTGCAGGTGCCTCGATGCCGGGAATCCCCATCGAGGGGTGGCCCTGAAGCCGCGAGCCCGTCTTCCTCAGCGTCATCAGCTCTTCCACGGGGAAGTAACCCGCCTGGGCGAGGATCGAATAGAGAAGAGGGGCGGCGTGCCCTTTGCTGAGGAAGAACCGGTCTCTGTCCTCCCACTTCGGGTTCTTCGGATCGTAGCGCATTACGTGGAAATAGAGGGTTACTAGCAGCTCCACTGCGGAGAGGGACCCTCCGGGGTGGCCCGACCCGGCTTCCGCAAGCGCCTCCAGAATCAGCCTCCGCGTGTTTTTGGCAATCTCCTTCAGCCTGACGACTTCCTGGGCAGTTTCCATTATCTCCTCACCGGCGCCTGAATTATCCTCCTGACGAGCTCTTCGACGCCCTCGGTTCTTGCCTCGAGTTCTTGGTGCGAGAGCGAGGCGATCCTAGGGAGTTCGCTGCGCGCCTCCCCTGCGACGTTGGCTAGCACCGCTGCCTGGTATGGGTTTCCTCCCGAAGCCACGGCCAAGCTGAAAACCGCCGTCATGGCGTCCCTCACGCCCACTTTGCTGAAGAGGTTCTTTCTTCCTCTGATGGGAGGGAAGAAGGTGACGTTCTCCCTGTCGAAAAGGGCAACCCCCTGGTCTCCACGAGTGATCAGAATCGCTCTAGACTCGAGCCTGCTGAGCAGGTTCACTCCCAAGTTTCTTAGGCTCGTCTCGTTCACCATGGCCATACCCGTGGCGTGCTCTGCTTCCTCAAGGTTCGACTTGATGTATGTCACTCCGGAGAAGTCCAGATAGTGATGCATCTTCGGCTGCCCCACGACAATCTTTCCAGCAGATTGAGCGGCTGCGACCACACCGCTGATGAGGTAGCTAGTGATCACCCCCCGGTCGTAGTCAGAAAGGATTACACAGTCGACGTTTCCAATCTGGGGCCCTGCCTCCGCCAGCAACCTCTTTGCCAGTCCCAGGGGGACGTCTTTCCTGTCTTCCTTGTCTATTCTGAGCATGTGGAAGGTATTGACCATGTACCAGGTCCTCAGGGAGGTCGGTCTGCCTTGGTCAGTGATTACGCCCGCGGAGTTCAGCCCGTACTTTGAAAACTCTGACTTCAGCCAGTTGCCGTACTCGTCGGATCCCACGAGGCCTACCAGGCTGACGGAGGCACCGAGCGACACTAGCTCTCTCGAAAGGTTGGCGGCGCCCCCGGGAAGGAGAGTCTGGCCGACGAAGTCTCCCGCGGGGACGGGTGCCTCCCGGGCCAGTTTGCGCGCGGCAACCTCAACGAAGCGGCTCACGAGTAGGTCGCCGATAACAAGAACCTTCCTTCCTTGGAATTGGCGGAGGACGGCGGTCAGCTTCTCCCTGTCGACCGAGTCCAACGGCAACCTTTTTCGAACTTGACAGGTTGCTGGGCGTTTTAAGGTTTGGCGGCCTTCGAGCCGGGAGAGTTTTTCTCGGAACCCCACTTCTCGCCCAGAAGTCCCTCTATCACCTCAACCGCCTTTCGGATCTCCCTGTCCATGGCCAAAGGGTCATACCCCTTCGGCGGAGGGTAGTCGAGGAACTTCTGGTTTGGGTCTGCGCTTAGAAAATCCTTGCTTGTCTCGTATATCGACATCAGGGCGTGTCCGTCCAGTCTCCTCAGCTCTGACCTCCAGGCATGATGGAATCCCTTCTCGGACAGAAAGGTGAGTTTCATGTCCCCTTCGGCCTCCTTCTTCACGTCTTCCCAAAAAACGCGGTCAAAGTCCCCTGGAGATACCTTCCCCGACTTGATTTTTGATTCGTAGCTCTCGATCAGCTCCTCCACTTTCGAAGGAGAAAGCCCGAAGTGGGAGGCGAGCTGCTCCGTGCTGAGCCCCGAGTGTGAGAGGTGGTAGCAGCCCTCTTCCAGGACATCCTCGTCCATCTCTTCGGCGCCTGACAAGGGTGCTTGCGTTTCACCGGTGCGCTTTAAGGGGTGTCGGAGGGTGTCCTCTCCTCCTCGAACAGGTGCCTGGAGCGGTTCAGGTAGGGAATCGGGCTGTACCAGTTCCACTTCCCAATCTTCGACATGACGGCGGGCACTAGGTACGTCCTTACCACCACGGCATCAATCAGAATAGCGTAAGCGAAGGAGAACCCGATCTGCCTCAGGAGCAGGTCGCTTGAAATCATGAGCGCCCCAAGAGATCCCGCCAGTATGATTGCTGCTGCGGTTATCACCGCCCCCGTCTGCTCGATGGCCCCAACTATCGCGTCATTGAGGTGCTTCCCCTTGGTGGCCTCTTCCCTCACGCGCGTCAGGATGAAGATGTTGTAGTCCATCCCGAGGCCGAGGAGGGTCACGAAGAGGAAGAAGGGCGTGATGAAAAGTAGCGAGTAGTTGTAGAATTGCTTGAAGACCAGCTCGGTAGCCGCCAGTGTCCAGACTATGCTCATGAGGACAGAGAGAACGGCGAACAAGGGGAGGAAGAGGGACCCAAGGACGACGAGAAGGACCAGCGCGACCCCCACTGCCACGATCGGGACCACGGTGTCGAACTGAGAGTCAAAGACATTCTTCGTGTCGAGTATGGAGCCCGTCTCGCCGCCTACGTAGACGCCGGTGACTCCTGGATCTGGGCCATACTGGGAATGCAGAACCTGACGCAGGGCTTGCGCATCGGAGATCGCCTTGGTCGAATCAGGATCGATGTTGAAGTTGATGGTGAACAGCGCTGTCTTGTTGTCTCGGCCAATGCTCTGCAGGATGCCCTGAAGATCCCTCTTGCCTGCGCTCGATGATAGATTGATCCTGTCGTAGGAGACCTGCTGGCCGTAGACGAAGGTTGGGCTGGTCACGTTTCTCACGTCGGCGGACTGGGCGAGATAGGAAGTGACATCTTTGACTGTGGCCATTTCTGAGGAGTTGAAGACGAGACCCTGTATCAGAGGGTGAGAGAAGGTCACGACCACGTAGGTGGGGAATAGCGTCCCGCTGCCAAAGGCGGCGGTGAGCTGGTTGGACGCCGAAATAGAATCGAGGTTGGCGGGCGCGGCAGAAAGGAAGTCGAAAGTGGGGGTGGTCGTAGCGTAGACGTACAGCGCGGGACCGGTCGCCACGAGGGCGAGCACGATGAGCACACTCGCCCTTTTTACAGCGAAAGCCCCGCTCTTCGAGAAGTATCCCCTCTTCGACCTTAGTTTCTCAAGCACGGACACGGAGTATCTGGTGAAGCGCTCACCCGAGTAGGGCCAGAACACGCGACCCCCGATGACGCTCACTACGGCGGGAACCATTGTGAGCGCGATCAACAGCGCCACGAGCACGGCGAGGCCCACAACGTAGCCTATGGTCCTGAGGTACACAACGGAAGTAAAGGTCAGCGACAGGAAGGAGATGATGACGGTGGCCCCGCTGGTGGCGATACTCTCCCCGGCCCAGGTGACCGAGGTCTCGACCGCCTGCTGAACGGAGTTGCCGTTTACTCTCTCCTCCCTGTACCTCGCAAGTACGAAGACGCTGTAGTCCGTACCAACACCGATCAGGATGGTGAGCAATATCGTCGGGACAGTGAAGTCAACTTTGGAGATCAGCGCAGCAACCAGTACGATAAACACCTGCGAGATTCCAAGGGCAACGCCGATCGCGCCCAGGGTTACGAAGGGGGTGAGGAAGGATCTGAAGAATAGTCCCGTGGCGACTATCAGCAGGATGACTGTCACGGGGAGAATTAGTGTCAGGTCGGACTGGGCAGACTGCCCAAAGTCGTATGAGATCGCATCACCGCCAGTCACCAGTGCAGATTCGACACCGGTGCCGGCGTCGACCTGGCCGAGAACCCTTGAGACCGCGGACCGCAGCGCGACGACGTTCGCGTTGGATGAAGTGTCAAGGTTGAGGGTGACAAGCGTAAGGTCTCTCGCCGGGGACACTAGGGATGAAATTAGGGTGGTCAGCGGGGTGCCGACGCCGTATCCGTTCGGCTTCCACACGATGTTCCCTGTGAGAGTGTAGAGGGAAGCATTGGCGTAGGACCGCCCGAGTCCGTAGCTGGCGCTCACGAACTGAGGTGAGAATCCGGTCGAATTGGAAATGTAGCCCTCTGCGAAGGTCACAATCCGGGCGTTTGACTCGGTTCTGTTGTCCGAAACGTACTCGGCCAGGCTCACTGACCTGAGCAAGGCGTCGTTGAAGAGCCTAGACGCCGGCATGTATGTGCCGACATAATCTAGCCCTGCATCACGTGCGGCCGACGAAGCGCGAGCGAGGAGGCTCGCGTTGGACAGCTTCGGGTTCGACCAGGAAGACACCCATGAAGAGTTGAAAAGGTAAAGGACGTGAGACGAATAGTTCTGGTAGGTGGTCGAGTTTGTCCTCGAAAGCGTTCCAGCAGTGTAATTGAATGCGACGCCGTTGGCATGGGTCATGTTGCCGGAGGCGCTGTACGCCTGCACCCACGCCCCGAAGTAGAGGGCCGGAATACCCAGCAGGAGCCTGGCGCTTCCGTTCGCACCCGCGATGGCGGAATAGGTGGCCCCGTTCACGCCCCTTATGGCTGAGTAGATTGGGGAATAGACGTCGATAGTCTGGTTGAGCCCCTTCAGGGTCGAGTCCGTCCCCAAGTAGCGCACAAGGCTGTTGACAAATTCCTGCGTCGCTGGAGAACTTACGTTTGCTCCCTTTACGACTACCAGAAGGGTGCTGTTGGCCACGGTCTTCGAGAACTGTGCAGAGATTAGCTGCGACGCCTGAACCGACTCCAGCTGGCTCCCCGATGCTGATCCTTCGTTCAGCGAAGTGGAGTTCGTCACTGAGATTATGACTGGTATCAGAAGCACGAGGGCAAGAACCCAGGCGAGAATAACCACCCGCCTCCGTTTGTATACGAACCCCCCGATGCTCTTGAAGGGAGTGGAGCGGTGGTGTTCTCGAGTACCCGAAGACAAACGAGAGGGCCTCTCGAATTGGTGTAATTATGCGTTCGAGTTTTCTTCTGATTCTATCAGGACGAAACTCGCTTATCGCTTCCTGACGTGGAGAAACCCGCCGTCCTCCTTGACGTCGTAGAGTGGCTCGTCCCGGAGAGGCTCGTCGAACACCCCTTTCCCTGTCTTCAGATCCCAGACGGTCCCGTGACCGGCGCAGGTCACCGCAGTGCCTTCGAGGCTTCCTTCGGACAGGTCCCACTCTTCGTGCGTGCAGATGGCACCCATTCCGTAGTATTTGCCGCCAACGTTCGCAATGAGGACAGATTCCCCTGCCACTTCGACAGTAAGCATCGTGTCGAGGGGCACCCTCGAAGCTTCAACTGCCTTCACGAAATCGACCATGGGTGAAAGGAGTGACTGTGCGAATAAAAAATTTGCGTGTACCAGGTGCCGGCTCTCCGCAGTCCTCGAATCAGTTACTACGACGGAACTTGCAGCCCTTCTTCTAGCTCCTTGAGGTCTTTCAGCGAGTCGATGAAGACCCAGTCGCCGTAGTACGGATATGAGAGCAGCTCCCCTCGCGTCACCAGGTTGGGGAAGGTTTCTCTCTCGATGTCCCCCTTGTCGGGCAGATACTTCAGAGCGCGTTTTGCATTCAGGACGTACACCCCGCCATTGATCCACACATCAGGGAACGAAGGTTTCTCGATGAAATCCCTGACCATCTTCAGTTTGTCAATCTTGACAACCCCAAACCTTGAGCGGTAGGGAACGACTAGCATTGAGGCAGAGATCTCTCCTGCCTGTCTATGAGCCTCGATCATCCTCGGCAATGGAAGGTCCGTCATGATGTCCCCGTTGGTCACCACGCAGACATCCTCGGGCTGAGCGTCGGAGAGCGCCTTCTTGACTGCCCCTCCTGTGCCCAGGGGCGCCTCCTCGACCGAGTATTCGATTGGAATTCCATTGAATTGTGAACCGAAGTGCTCCTTCAGCTTCTCCCACTTGTATCCGCATGCGAAGGTTACCGCATCCACCCCGCCCCCCTTTACAAGCCACTCGATCTGGTACTCCGCAAGGGGGCGCCCTTTCACTTGAACCAGCGGCTTCGGCTTATCATCCGTGAGGGGGCGTAGTCTCATCCCGAGGCCTCCTGACAGTACTATTGCTCTCATCGCAATCCTCGAAGACGAATAGAAGTCCCCGTATTATCGTGATAAATACATTTTCTACGCTTTCTGAAGAATTGCAGACAGCGCACGCTGGCTGGGACTCGAGGGCCCGAGGCGTGGAGAACACGTCATCGGTGCCGAGGCAAGGGCCTTGGGTTTGGCACGACGCGCGGTAGCGTATGCCCGCACGAAAGCAAGAAGCTGGTGCCATGCTCTGAGATTAGTTAAAAAGCCCCTATAGGCTGGTTGAGTTTCTTGTCGGAGCAGAAGCTCGTCGAGCCGGCGACCGAGAATCCCCGCCTGCCGAGGCAGCCCGAGGTCAACATCGGTACCGCGGGGCATGTAGATCACGGCAAGACGACCCTAACCCAAGCTATCACCGGAATCTGGGCAAGCGCACACAGCGAAGAGTTGAAGCGGGGAATCACCATTAAGGTGGGGTACGCTGACGCTGCGTTCTACAAGTGCGCCGAGGACCACGGAGTGGGATCCTACTCGACAGGCGAGAAATGCCCGATCTGCGGCAAGAGAACAGGTTTCCTTCGGGCCGTCAGTTTCGTCGACTGCCCGGGGCACGAGAGCCTCATGACCAACATGCTCGCAGGCGCGTTCCTTATGGACGGCGCGCTCCTCGTGATAGCCGCCAACGAGCCGGTGCCGAAACCCCAGACCAGGGAGCACCTGCAGGCACTGCAGATGCTCGGAATGAGGAGGATAGTGATAGCCCAGAACAAGGTCGATCTCGTCTCTGACGCAGAGGCAAAGAGGAACGAAGCCCAGATTACAAGGTTCGTTCAAGGGACAGTCGCGGAATCAGCCCCGATCATCCCAATATCCGCACAGCAGAGGCTCAACGTCGACGCTCTAATCGAGGCGCTGGAAGAAGTAATCCCGACTCCAAAGAGAGACGCCGCAGCGGATCCCCTGATGTACGTCGTAAGGAGCTTCGATGTCAACAGGCCGGGTGCTGAGATCGCGGGGCTAGCAGGAGGGGTGCTGGGAGGAAGCCTCACAAGGGGAGAGCTGAGAGTCGGAGAGGAGGTGGAGTTGAAGCCGGGAATGATCGATGACAGAAGCGGGAAGTATGTCTCCATAATAACCACGATCTCAAGCCTTCAGACTGGCGCTGGTTCTGCGGACAAGGTGGGCCCGGGGGGGCTGGTGGCCGTCGGGACGCACCTCGACCCCACCTACACCAAGGGCGATCAGATGGTGGGGAGTGTAATCGGCAAGCCAGGGACGCTTCCGGAGACGCTTGAGCACGTCACGCTCGACGTGTCGCTCCTGGAGACCGCCGTTGGCGCCACGGAGCTTGTCAAGGTTGACAAAGTGAGGCTCTCGGAAACCCTCAGGCTGAATCTGGGGACGGCGTCGACGCTGGCGGTTGCCACCTCGGTGAGGGGGAACCTAATCGAAGCAGACTTGAAGAAGCCCGTCGCCGTCGAAATGGGGATGCGCGCTGCGATCAGCCGCAGGATAGCGGAGCGGTGGAGGCTCATCGGCTCCGGCGTCCTAAAGTAGCTCTTGAACGAAGTCATCTTCGATAGCAGCTTCCTGATGGCGGTGGTGGAGAGGCCCACAACTTGGTATGAGGACCTCGTCGACATGATAGGCAACTTCCAACCAGTACTGCTTGATTGCGTCAGTGCCGAACTCCAGAAACTCTCCTCCAGCCGAGGGAGAAGATCGAGGACAGCCCGCGTAGCCCTTGATCTTGCATCTGCCTTCAAGCGGCTGCCTTGCGGCGGCGCCCGAGTCGATGACGAAATTGTTTCAGTCGCCGCCGATGGCAAGCATTTGATTGCCACGACCGACCGCGAGCTTTCGCGAAGTGCAAGGGCGTCCCACATCCCGGTCATCACCCTGAGAAAGGGCAGGGTCGCCTTGAGTTGAGATCGTTCCGTGACTGCGCGAGAAGCGATAAAAACGGATTCTCTTCCTTTCCTGACGGTCGAGTAGCGTGAGCCTCAAAGTCAGAGAGAACGAGTCTAACAGGATTGCCGCATTCATCACCGAGACGGTGAACGAAGCGCACGCCCGTGGGGTCGTAGTAGGGCTCAGTGGCGGAATCGACAGCGCCGTCGTTGGAGCGCTCTGCGTCAAGGCGCTGGGCAAGAATAACGTTCTCGCTCTTCTAATGCCATCGAACTCCACTCCGCGCAAAGACCTTGAGGACGCTCGAAAGCTCGCAAGTTCATGGGGAATCAGGCATGAGGAGATACCCATCTCCGGCCTTGTGGAAACAATCACTGGTTCGATGGCACGGGGTACCAAGGTGGCGAAGGCGAATGTCCAGGCACGTGTTCGGATGATTCTCAACTACTATCGGGCGAACTCCCTCGGATACCTGGTGGCTGGGACCGGGGACAGAAGCGAGGAATCGCTCGGCTACTTCACGAAGTGGGGGGATGGAGGAGCAGACTTCCTCCCGATAGCGCACCTCTACAAGACCCAGGTCAGGGAACTGGGGGCGCGTCTTGGGCTTCCGAAGGAGGTTGTCGAAAAACCTGCGTCGCCCCAGCTTTGGCCGGGCCAGAGGGCCATCGACGAGATACCCGCTGACTATGACAAGCTCGACATCGCACTCCACTATCTCTTCGACCTCAAAGCGAAGCCTGCTGAGGCTGCCGCAGAGTCCCATCTGCCCCGCGGGGTGGTGAACAAGGCACTTGAGATGCACGCGAAGACGGAGCACAAGAGGAAGCTCCCGCCCTCTTTGGCCTGAGTATCCGGAGTGTGTCTCATGCTCGCTAAACATTAAAATCGCTGACTCAAAGGGGTGGTTTCGTTCCTGATTAGTTCATGTTTCAGCTTGTGAACCTCGAAGACGTAGTAAGGGTCCCTCCAGACAGGTTCGGTTCCCCCCTCGAGAAGGTGGCCATGGACCTGCTGAAGTTGAAGTACGAGAGCACCATCAACCCAGACCACGGGTACCTCGTGCTCGTCACAAAGGTCGATGTGGACAAGGTGGGGAAGATCATTGCAGGAGACGGTGCGACGTATCACAGAGTCAACTTCGAGGTGCTTTCGTTCTATCCCCTGAAGCAGGAGATCGTCGAAGGCGAGATAGTAGAGGTGACCGACTTCGGCGCCTTCGTGAGGATAGGCCCGGCTGACGCACTCCTGCACCTGAGCCAGATCATGGACGACTACTTAACGAGCGATGTCAAGTCCGGGATAATCACGGCTTCGCAGAGCAAGAGGACGATGAGGGTGGGGAGCAAGGTGAGGGTGAGGATAACGGCGGTGAGCCTCGGTCACGGAATATCAATGGGGAAGATCGGTGTCACATGCAGGCAGCCCTTTCTGGGCGCCCTCGAGTGGATTGACGACGAAGTGAACAAGGCAGCGAAGGCGAAGAAGGCGGAAGAAAGATCGGAGAAGTAGGGCAATGAAGGAGCTAGCGTGTAGGAAGTGCAGGATGCTGACTGCCGAGAAGGCGTGCCCCAACGATGGGTCCACGGAGCTGAGCAACGAGTGGTCTGGCCTCATCATCATAATCAACCCGGAGAAGTCTCAGGTCGCCAAGACCCTGAACATCACGAAGCCGGGGAGATACGCTCTCAAGGTAAGCTAGGCCCTTGCGCAGGACGTACAGGCTCCCCGAGGAACTCAGGACAAGGCTCACCTCCCCGCTTGGAACGGTCTACACCGGGGATGAGGTCAGAGGACCTGACTTCGAGAGGCTCGTAAGAAGCGCGCCTATGGCCGTCACCGTCGGCGACAGGGTGACGGACACGCTGGGGGCAATGGGAAGGACGCCAGACGTGCAGGTTGTGGATGGGTTCGAGAGGAGAATCTTGAGGGAGGTCCCGAACGTCCCCTACGCCACTCTGGTCAACGTCAAGAATCCAGCCGGGACTCTGACTGCCGAAGCCATCAACGGGATGAGAGAGGCGTTCCTGGGAAAAAAGCCGGCGAGGGTCCAGGTTGAGGGAGAGGAGGACCTGCTGGCGATGCTGGCAATAGCGATGGCGCCTGTCTCCGCCGTAGTGTTCTATGGGCAACCGGGAGTTGGTGTGGTGGCCGTGAAAGCCAACGCAATAGCGAAGTCCAGAAACAGGTCAATCCTCGCGAAGATGGGCATCAAGGGGATACATTGACCCTCAGGGTTATATCCACGATGAAATCGGGTGGCCCAGTTTGCCCGTAGAGAAGAAATCTGAGTCCAAAGTGCTCGACAGGTCGTACGTCGAGTTCTCGATGGAGGGGAAGGCGGGCAAGATCTCTCGCAACGAAGCGATCACGGCTGTGGCGCAGGAACTCGGGGTGCCAGCCGAGAACGTCGGCCTCATCAGAATCGACGGCGAGTCTGGGACCACGAAGGTTACGGGGAAGTTCTACGTGTACGGTTCTGCCGATTCGAAGAAGAAGGTCCATCCGAAGTACCTGGATGAAAGGACGCTCACCAAGGAACAGAGGGCGAAGTTGAAGCAGGAGAGGAAGAAGGCCGGCACACCGGCCGCGACGCCCGCACCTGAGGCGAAGAAGTAGAAATGTCCAAGGCACCCCCGGCACCAGCAACACCAGCGCCTGCACCCGCCGAGACTGGGGCGCCGGTGGAGGAGAAGAAACCAGAGAAGAAGGAGAAGCCGAAGGCTCCCAAGAGGAGAATACAGGTCTACAAGCTATACAAGGTGGACGGGGACTCCCTTTCGAGGTTGAGGAAGGAATGCCCGAGGTGTGGCAAGGGCTACTTTATGGCCCAGCACGGGAACAGGCTCACCTGCGGTCACTGCGGGTACACGACCTACGCGAAGCCTCAGGCGTAACCCGAGAGCATATCGCGCAGCATCTTCGCCATGCCCGGCGTGAGGAATGGCCTGAACGGGCCGAAGTATCGCTGACCGCGTGCTCTTGCTATCTTCGACCTGTCGGCCGACTTGGAGTAGGATTCGAGGAAGGCTTCTGCCACCTTTTTCATGGCGTCTTCCCGGACTGAAAGCTTGGCGGTGTAGTAGAGGAATTCGGCTATATCCCAGGACTGGTCTCCGCCAGGGTAGGCCTGTTCAAGGTCGGTCAGGTAGAGCCCGTCACTGGCGACCACGACGTTGCTCGGCTTTGAATCGCCGAGGGCTATACCGGCGGCGTGAGTTCTTGCGATTACTTCGCCGTAGGCGGACACGCTTCTGAGCCCCTCGGGAGCGCCTTTCAGACACGAGTTTATCACGCTCGCCAGCGTTGGACCTCTGATGAACTCCTTTACCATGATCCTCTCCCCAGGAGCCACGGCCAGCACCCGAGGCACGAGGATGCCCATCGATTGCAGCCGTAGCGTCATTCCGTACTCCCGTTCCAGGCGCGAGTTGGCGGATGCGCTGAACTTCTTGGCCGTCGACGCCCAGATCCCGAGGAGCGCCCACTTGAGGGCCCTCACGTCCGTGTAGTTCTTGACGACTACCGACTTCTCATGAACCTCGTCGGTGAAGGTGAGAACCCGTGTCGTGGAGTAGGGCTCGCCAATGTCCTTCTCCTTCGTGGAGTAAGCTTTGAACTCGAGAATTCTCGCCAGCTCTTCTACGAGAAGCGACGAGTCAGGTATTACCACGCCCTGCTGAAGCATGAGGAGTGAGCGGGGTTCCTCTAGCGGCCCGAACGGCGGGGGGCTCTCTCTCATCCTCCTTAGCTTGGAAAGCGCCTCCCTGCTGAAGACAGAGGGCCCAACCCTGCCGGCATAGCCGTGGATAGCGTACTGGGTCACCCCCCTCGCGGTGAGTGAGAACATGGATTCGAAGCGTGAGAAGGTGTCCGCCTTGAGCTTCTCAGGGGCTATTCTCACGCCTTCAGGGGTGGCACTAAGGAACCCCCTCGGCTGAAGAGACTCGGCAGCCTTGACAAACCCCTCGACGGTGATGGCCTTGTTCTCATTCCCCCTCGCGCAGGTGTAGGTGTGCGCGTAACTGTACAGCGCTGGCGGGTAGATTGCAGCCCTCTTGTGAAGCTTGTCAAAAAGGAAGTACTCATAGGGAACGAGCAGGTGTGTGACGAATTCCCCGTAGTCTGACGCCAGCTCGATGAGCGCCTCTGTTAGAACCCGTTTCTTGTATTGCAGCTCCACAGACCTGAAGAGTTCGCCGTTGACGATGGGCTCATAGACGTTCAGCAGCCGGCCGACAACGAACTCCCCCAAGAAAGAGGACGTCGCGTCCTGGCCCAGCATGTGCTCGTCTACTATGAGCGCAGACGCTTCAACGGGGGAGTCGACGTACTTGTACCGAACTCCGGTGCGAAACCGCTTGGAGACGATGATGAGGTCGTAGTCGGAGTCGGCCCGGGCGTACCCTGCCACCTTAGATCCGTAGGCGGCGAGGGCCGATATCTTGGAGGGTTCCACAAGTGACGAGGCGATGCCGCTGACAGTGTCGCGCTCGCTTTCTGTTAGCCTCAACGCGGTGCCTTCTGTATCTCCGATATCCTTGCGAGGACAGCTGGGTCGAATCGACTGGCAGCGACCACGGCCATGGGCACCTTGAGCGTGTTCTCCTCCGGGCCAACCCAGTGGATCGGGAGGTTCTTTGCGACCCAGAGGTCCTCAGCCTTTTTGCTCAGGGCCGCATCGACAAGATCGTCCTTGAACTTTCTGCTAATCAGGGTGACGAGCGCCTTCTCCGAGAAGATAAGTTTCGGCGCGACCGTGTGTTCGGCGTCCCTGAACGACGCTTCGTAGAGGGTGGTGACCATCTCGTCACTTGTTATGTCCTTTGTATTCATCTTCCTGACGAGGTCGACGTAGTGGGTGAACTCGTGGGCCGCAATCGCTTCGATGGTCCCCTTCGTGCCGAAGGCGACCAGGGCTGCGGAGAATTGCACGAGGATGACGACGCTCCCCGTGACGGTAGTTGGTATCACTCGGGCGAATAGCACCCCCATTTGGCCGTACTCCGCGCCCGTTCTCGAACACGGAAGGGACGGCTCGATGTAGTAGGGAGGGTACCTGAGCCCGCTCGCTTTCTCGGTCCGGTGGATGGCGCCCTGCACCAAGCTCATCCTCTTTCTGACCTTGGTGGCTATGGTTCTGGGGACCTTCTCTTGGGCCACTGCTTGGTCAAGGAGAACTAGGGGGTCCACATGTTTCGCGACAGTTCTGGGTTGTTAATGAGTCTTAGCGGAATCACTCAACGAGACGGAAATTCACAGGAGGGTTCCTGCGCGATACTTCCATGAATATTTCTGTCTGCATCACGCCAGGAATCTTCCCTATGACGTCATAGACCGCGCGATGCAGCTCATCAAGGGACTGCCCCTTCAGGTTGACTATGATGTCGAAGCGCCCCGTAACTTCTCGTATGAGACGGACCCCTTCCACCTTCTCCACATCTTTGAGAACGGACTCCCGCTGCTTGGGGTCGATGTTGAGCCCTGCGATGGCGCCCGCACGCATGCCCAGGGTCTCTTCGTTGACCTGGACAGTGAACTTCTCGATTACCCCCCGCCTTTGGAGGCGCTTTATCCTGCTGTACATCACAGAAAGGTTGACGCCGAGCTGTTTGCTTAGCTTGGGCACCGATACCGACGCGTCTGAGTAGAGAGAGGAAAGAATCTTCATGTCGAGGTCGTCTAGTCTCGCCAAGGCTGCAGTCGGACCGTTGCAGCCACTGCGCGATATTTCTACTTTTCAGCCAGATAGTCCCTGATGATTGCTGGAATGGTGCTGGGATTCGGAGAAACTACTTGCTTGCGGCGAGTTCCTCGAACCGCTTCGCGTTGACCTGATAGGTCTCTTCCGTGATCATGTTTCCCCTCACCAGCTTCCTCTTTTTTGCCCCCTCCTCCTTCGTCTTGAAACCTACGCCCTCGGTGAGCAAGATGTAGTTTTTCCCCCCTCCCAAGGTATCGGCTCTCATGGGGAACCCGGCCTTGTCGCTCCCGCCGGTAATCATTATCTTCCCCGTCAAGCCGATTGTGGACCCTTCTATCACTTCGCCGATCTTTCTGCCCAGGAGAGGCTGGGCCTGGGCATCCTTGACCTCTGACGCTTCCGACTTGCCCGTCTTGGGATCGGAGAGTATCAGTTTGAAGCTGACCATTCTGGCGGCTCCGGTTCTGGCCGGTAAATAAGCTTGGAGATGGTGGGCCGCGAAATTGCGACTAGAACCCGTACATTGGGTCTCCGGGAGACTTGATGCCGATTATCTCCTCCAGAACGGTCCGCTCGGTTGGAGTCAGCGAACCCAGAAGCTTCGTCCTGAGCGCCTTCGCCTCGTGGCTCTTCGGCATCGTGTAAATGGTGTCGTTCTCCTTGATCTGCCTCCCCAGGGTCGGGCCGTCGACCGAGATGGCGACCTTGTCCCCCTCGACCACCTCGTTCAGGGCCTTCCCCTGGTCTTGGATCTGCTCCACCGTGCCCAGTTCCGCGCCCTGGGCGGACATGATTCGCACCTTCGGGCGGAGCCTGCCGGCAAGTATCTCAACGCCGAAGACGGCCGGGTCGTTCCGCCTGAAGAACGTCCCGGGGATCACCTTTAGCTTACAGGGACGGGTGAGGCTCGACAGCGCCGCCTTCTCGTCCGCCTCGCGCTTTGCCGCAGCCCAGTTCGCGTAGTTGTCGATGACCTCATAGATTATCGCGGACACGAAGATGGGGCTGGACCCGACGTAGCCTTTTGCTTCTGGTAGCACCTTGGCGTCGAACCCGAGAATCGCCCCCAGGTATGGGTCGTGTTCCCCGACGACCTGCGCATCTACAATGTCGTTCTTCGAGATGTCACCGATGTCCGCCTGCCTGACAGGTATGGCGCGCTCCTCGAGCATCCGGAGGAGTGCCTCAAGGCCCCCGATGCTTCCGGCCTTCACGATGACCCCCATGTTGTCTGTTTTCACGACGATGTTGGAGAGCTCCTTCTCAATCTCCGTCTTCAGCTCCTGGAACTCCTCTTCAGTCCTGAACGAGGCGACCGAAGTCCCGGGAACGACGCCGGCGAGGTCGGATGAGACGAGCTTGACGCCTGCAGCTGCATAGACCGAGTCGACGGGCGTGAATTTGTCGCGCGGGTCACGCATCTCGTCCAGGGGCTTCGGCATGAATAGCGCCTTGACCTTCGACCTAATCGCGCCGTCCTTGCGCACGAGCCCTATCGAATCCCCCACGTTCAGAGTGCCTTCCGTAAGGATCACGTTCGCAGTCTCACCGATGCCCACTTCTTCTTGCATTTCCAGGATTATGCCCCGGCCTCCCGCCTTCTCCTCGGCACGGAGCCTTCCCTTCAGAAACTGCTGCGCGAGGCCGATGAGCATGGCGAGCATCTCCGGCATTCCGACGTGGGCCCTCGCGGAGACGGGAACCACAGAGACCTGCTGCCTGAAGTCCTTGACGCGGTAGTATGCGTCAGACTGAAACCCGAGACGGGAGAGGCCGCCCACGACATTGTAGAGCCTTTCTTCGAGCTCATCATTCCACGCCGGAGGCTGCTCCTTCATCACCTGCAGGAGCGGGCCCTTGCTTCCCTTGCGCCAGCCGGCAATCATGTCTATCTTGTTTAGGGCGACGAGAAACGGAACCCGACGTTGCTTGAGTATGTCGATGCTCTCGAGCGTCTGGTTCTCCAGGCCCTTGAGGACGTCGATGACGAGAATGGCGATGTCCGCGGCCGAACCGCCGCGAAGCCTGAGATTGGAGAAGACAGCGTGCCCCGGCGTGTCGATCATCAGAAGGCCGGGAATCTGGAGCTCACCTCCTGCCTTGTCGAGAAGGGGGCCGCAGATCTCCTTCAGGGTTTCCATGGGGAAAAAGCTCGCGCCTATCTCCTGAGTAATCCCCCCTACCTCGCGGGCCTGAACACCCGTCCCCCTCAGGCCGTCCGCTAGACTTGTCTTGCCACTGTCAACATGACCGAGAATCACGACGACGGGCTGCCGCATCCGTCCCCTCTCTGACATGTTCCATGCAGCCCCTTATGACGCCCTCACCCTCTCGTCTTGCTGAAGAAAACGGCGCTCTCCTTTGCGAAGCTCTCGGCGGAGTCTGAAGCGTGAATCGTGTTGTTGGTATAACCGAGGCTGAAGTCACCCCTGATCGTGCCTGCTGCAGCCTCCCAACTCTTGGTGACGCCCACCATCCTTCTGACGGTGGCAACAGCGTCTCTCCCCGAGAGTATTACACCCACCACGGGGCCAGATGTTATGAAGGCAACGAGCTCCTCGAAGAAGGGTTTGCCCGTGTGGACAGAGTAGAATTCCTCAGCCAGTGCCCGGGACATCGTCTGCATCCTGAGCTCTTTGATTGCGAAGCCCTTCCGCTCAAATCTCGCGACTATCTCCCCGACGAGCCCCCTGCTGACCCCGTCCGGCTTGATCACGATCAAAGTATCTTCTGTCGTCGAACTCATCTCTTCCTAGTCCCCCGCGCCCATTTCAGCTTCCTCGGGTCCCGCCCTAGCTTGAGCTCGTTCGTCTTGCATTTCGAGGAGCAGTACGACCTGGTAGAGCCGTCGTTCCTTACGAAGATGATGCCAGAGCCGAGTCTGACCTCTTTGCCACAGAAAGCGCATCTCTTTGGAACATACATCTCAGGCTACCGCACCCCTTTCTTTCGTGGCCTTTGGGACTCGGAATATAAAGGACTCGATGATTATCTGTGAAGAGACGGGTGGACTACTTTAGCCGACGGGCCTCGCGCTCGGTCTCCCTTAGGACCAGCACGTCGCCCATCCTGATTGGGCCCTTGACATTCCTCGTGAGTATGCGTCCCTTTTCCTTCCCGTCCAGGATTTTCACCCTCACCTGAGTGATCTCACCGGCAACGCCCGTTCTTGCAACGATTTGTACGACTTCAGCGGGGGTTAGTGTCTCGGCTTCTTTCCTGCTGCTCATTGCGCCTTCTTCAGCCTCGACAGCTCTTGGGTGACCTGCTCCAAGATCTGGCTACCTTCTCCAGCGTCGAGGACTGCAGCAGACGCCGTAGAGACGTCGATTCCTATGGCCGGGCCAATCTGGTCCTTCGACGGGACGAACACGTAGGGTATTTTGCGTTCGTCGCAGAGGAGGGGCAGGTGCGCAACAACTTCTGGTGGGGTTACGTCTTCTGCTATGACAACCAGCTTCGCCTGACCTCTCTCGATTGCCTTTGTTGACTCGTTCGTCCCCTTCCTGACCTTGCCTGTACGCGAGGCCTGCCTCAGCACCTCATAGGCCGCCTCAGAGACTTCCTTCGGGGTCTCGAACTTGATGTAGTAAGGCTTCTTCTCTGGGGTCATCCTGTAAATCTCCCAAGCCAGCCCATTTGGGCTGGCATATAAGCTGTTGCGGCTCGAGGAGGGAGAATCGGGTCATCCGCTGAGGATGAACTTTCCAGGGAGGTCCAGCCGGGCGAACCCGAACCTTGGGAACTGGACAATTTCCCCGACCTGCAACTCTGATGCATACATCTCGGCGAACCCGTAGACCTCTCTTAGGCTGTCCTTGTTGTAGACATCACCCTCGAGGAATAGAACGTCCGGGACCGTGACCTGGACCTCCACGTGCGCTGGTGTCACCCACTGGAACTTCCTCGAGTCTTGAGTCACCTCGTCTCCCGCGTACTTCCCAATCGCCTTCTTCCCGTTGGAGATCAATTCTACATTATAGAGGTCCATCAGTCTGAACACCGAGCCCTTCCTCGCCGACCTGAGGTCCCCCGCTGCCACAGAGAACTCGCCGAAGGTTTCAACCGTCCGGGAACCAAGGTCGGCCTGGGGGTGGAAAGGGATCGTCGCCTTCCGCTTCGGCGCCCCCTCGACTACAAGTTGTACTGGATCTGGGACAAAGAAGACGCGCCTCGACACAGGGTCCAGCAGCTTTCTGTTGAGCGAAAGAAGCATGCTCCAGTCGTACTCGTGTTCCGTCTTGGTGTATCCTACCTGCTGAGTGAACTCCCTGATGGTCCGGGGGATGATCCCGCGCCGTTTCAACCCTTCCACGGTG
>Ga0187780_10001072_pt1 | contig 20545 bp, 16 predicted proteins | sample 1015_Q2_SP10_20__FD_132429 | JGI IMG/M metagenome (GOLD analysis project Ga0187780, IMG submission 132429) | Tropical peat soil microbial communities from peatlands in Department of Meta, Colombia - 1015_Q2_SP10_20_MG | ecosystem: Environmental > Terrestrial > Soil > Wetlands > Peat | place...
AAGCACATCGAGTTTAACCCAGCTCGAATCTGAAGTAGCAACTGATTTACGAAAGGCCATATCCGCTGATCAGCTGGTTGTCACGGATGCCCAATTTATCGCAGGCCTTGCGGATCGTAATACTTCGCCTGATCTCGTGGATACATCAGCCGTACGCATAACTTCTCACTATCTCACACTTTCACAGCTTGAAAACGCTACCTCTCAACCGAAAGTGCATGCTGTGCTTTTCTTCACCGGACGCTTTTACCTGCCAGATATAGCCGGGTATCACTCATGGGTCGCGCAACATTTTCACCTGCTGCGCAATTATGGCGCAGGTAGAGAATTATGGATACGTTGAGATATTTCTGAACCAAGAAAATGAGGTCATACACATATGCAAAAGAAGAAAACCTTCAGCACTATGGAGATCGTACTACTATCCGTTTTAATCGGCTCGCTTCTTCTCTCTTTCCTGCAGTCCTGGCGCGAAGAACGGAAAGCAAAGAACATTTCTTAACGCGATATTGGTACATCCTAGCTACCCGGCGTAGAACTTAACCTGAAAAGTGAAGATTCTACTTTTAGACTCGTTATACTTATTTGAAGCCTTTTAGATTTTCTCTGGCCTTGTTCTATCCTTGATAGTTACTGAAAAGGATGATACCAGGAAGCAGGTCGATCGTATTGAAATCTCAATTTGTTAAAATAAGAGCTCGACAGAGCAAAAGCAGTAATTCAGAACAGCTGGTAAATGTTTCTAACGGGAGATCAGGAACGGGAACGCCTCCATCTTTCCCATTTGAGCAACCTCAGACAGGGAATACTGTGTCCGGTCAAGTAGCTCCTGCATTTAGCAATGGGCAACAGACTCATTGGCAAGCTCAAAGTTCAAGTGCTTTTAATTCAAATGGTATCTCGAGTTGGGGATGGATAGCAGAACAAAGCACCTTAAAACAACAGGCAGTGGTCGGGCCTATAACAGTACCTGCGCAATATAATAATTCTGCCCAGGCACAGAGGCTTGCATATGGACAAATGCCCGCATCTCCATACCAGTCAGGGATAACACCATTCGCAGTCATCAATGCTTCATCAGAGGCGTTGCAGGCACCACTGCCTCCTTCAACATATAACGCAGGAATGCAACCAGCCTCAGCCTTCAATGGTTCTACCTCTCAGTCTCAGACATTGTTGAAACCAATGCCTAGATCGATGCCTTTATCGTCTATGAACTACCAGGGAGGAGGAGGATATCCTCCTGAATACTCTTCATTACCACCTGGACCGGGTATGCCAAACAAAAGACCTAAAAAGCGGCGCTTCCCAATCTGGGCAAGGATAGCCGTATTGGTTCTCTTGTTACTAGTGATTGTGGCTGGGGGTATGGCCGGTTACTATTATTACAATTTTTCATCTCCAGTCAGCCATATAGTAGGACAGCAGGTGACACGCCTGAAGGGCGACGAAGATCCCAATGCCATCCGCAACGGCGCTGATATCTTAAGCGGACCACGCATCAATATCCTATTACTTGGCAGCGATACAGATCAAAAATTTACCAATGCAGATGGCAGTCATAACTATCTGGCACAATCAGATATTGTGGTTACCATTGACCCGGCAACAAAAAGTGTAGGCATGCTTTCAATCCCACGTGACTTCTGGATTAGCGTACCGGGATATGGCATGCATAAGCTTGATGAAGCATATTCACTGGGCGGGACTGCAATTGGCGCCGGAGCCTATAGTCCTGGCGGCGTTGCGCTCAGCAGGCTCACGATCTTCCAGGACTTTGGCATTCCTATCAACTACTATGCCTGGGTAGGATTGGATGGCTTTGTAAAAGTCATTGACACAGTGGACGGTGTTGACGTTGATGTATTGCACCCGATCACTGATGACAATTATCCAGATGATGTTGGCAATCAGACCGGCGACCTGTACGCATACAAACGGCTGTATATTGCACCCGGGCCGCAGCATCTCTCGGGCACTGAGGCTCTTGAATATGTGCGTTCTCGTCACGCTGACCTTGTTGGAGACTTTGGGCGTTCCGCTCGCCAGCAGCAAGTACTCAGCGCACTCAAGACGAAGTTGAATAATCCCGATATTGTAAGTAAGTTGCCAGAGATAGCAAACGATCTTAATGGTTATGTGAAAACGGATATGCAGTTGAGTGACGTATTTAAGTTAATGAATTTTGCGCGCACTCTCAACCCAAATTCGATCAACCGCGTTATCCTGGGCCCACCTTATTCAGCAGAAGGCACTACATCAACTGGTCAAGATGTTGTCTTTCCATATTGTGGTAAAATTGTTCCTGAAATAGCGAAGATGTTTGGTCTGGGAAATAAGGCTGTATGCAATATTCAAGCGAATAGTGGTAATAATACCCTCGCTTCAGTATCCCAGCTTTCTTCTTTCAACACCAGCAGCGCTGACATAGGTACAAGTGGTGTGCAAGCAATCAGCCAGATGGCAAGCGCCAGCACAATGAACCTGAATGGAGGCGGCGACAATTTATCCGGCTTTCACAGTTTGCTCGACTTGATGTTCATGGTCGCATTGGAATCTCCACAAGCGATGCAAGCATAAAATAACGAGAAAAAACCCATGAAACGATTTACCTCCGCAGGTACACTTATATTGTTACTCTCTCTGTCCATCACCTTGCAAGGATGTCTGGGCATAGGTGGAAATACAACTCCGAATGGACAGACGATTACTACTAACTCAAATGGTAATCAGGTAAGCGTTGTCCAAAATCTCTTCAAAGGCAAAATTTACTTCACCATTGATCACAACCTGTGGGTTACCGATGGCAAGAATAACACAAGAGAAATTTTATCGGGCGGAAATATCTATGATCCAGCAGTCTCACCAAATGGCAAGTGGATTGCAATCAGCATGCAATATAAGAACTCTTCGGATATTAATTATATTCCTGTTGGTGGCGGTACCCGGCACGATATACTTTCAGGAAACGGTAGTTTTTATAACGATAGTGGATATATTAAAAGTTCCAGTCACTGGTTTGCTCAACCTGCCTGGTCAGCTGATAGCACACATCTACTTTTTTTGAGCGACATCGAAAAAGAAGACTGGTACTTCACCAGTGGGTTCAATGCTCCACTATTGGATTTACAAGTTTTTTCAATCCCATTCAATAATCCTCATACGAAACCACAGGATGTAGCTTATGCAAGCTTTGGGGATGGGGGTGACCGTGATCCAAGCTATCGACCCGGACATCCCAATGAAATTGTGTACACGCACTATGCATACGATGCGGCAACACGCACTCAGCAAGTCATTCAGATATTTCTTGAAGACGCTAATGCCATTGCTAATCATCCTGGGCTTTATCACCCGGGACTTCCTGGCTATGATCCTGGGATTGCAATTACTGATCCAAAGGATCAGAATATACAGCCATCATTTTCACCAGACGGGAATGCAATTGTTTACGTACGACGAGAAGCATCTTCCCAGATGGGACTCTATATCATGTCTGTTCCCGAAGGTGTGACCTCGAATCCAAACGATCCAGCAGTAGAACAAAAAGCGCTACAGCCATACAAGAAGTCTTCCCATCTGTTGAGCGGGCTCTATGTTTCGCAGCCGGTGTGGTCTCCGGATGGGAAACAAATTGCGTACATTGCCTACACAAACAACGAGTTCGATCTCTGGCTGGCCAATATAGCTTTCGATGCAAAAACCGGACAGTACAGTTTACAAGGTAATCCTGTTCAACTCACGACAGGTGGTGTTGATGGGAACTCACGTCCTTTCTGGACGCCTTGATAGTACGCATGGTATATTTGAGTTCGTCATTGTTCGCATCGTGTATTTAAGTACAGAATATTTCAATAACGAGATTCGGAGTATCTTACAAAGATGCTGATTTGAGGTAATAAATTGACACAATTTGAAGGTGTGCTTATTGCCGGACGCTACGAGGTCCGTGAACATATAGCTACTGGCGGCATGGCCAGCGTTTTCAAAACCTGGGATCATCGCGTCGAACGACTGGTTGCAATGAAGGTGCTCCGTTCGCTAGATAAAAATGATCTTCGCGCAGTCGAACGCTTTCGTCGCGAAGCTCGTGCAGCTGCCGCATTGACCCACCCTAATGCCGTTACTATCTATGATTTCATCGAAGAACTCAGCCAGTACTTCCTCGTCATGGAATACATTCTTGGGCCTACCTTGAAGAAGGAAATTATTGATCGAAGGCACCTGCACGCACTCGAAACATTGGAAATTGCAGCCCAGGTTTGCGCTGTGTTACAGGTGGCTCATATGCGCGGCTTTATCCATCGAGACATTAAACCTCAGAATATTATGCTTGCCAGTACAAATGTATCAACATCTGTGGTTAGCAGCTTGCTTGTCAAACTTACTGATTTTGGTATTGTACGCGTGGCAGAAACGGCAGGTTTAACCAATAGTGGTATTGTGCTGGGCACAGCCGATTATCTTTCTCCTGAACAAGCAAGAGGAGAAAATCTTACGGCCTCCTCTGATCTCTATTCACTTGGTGTTGTCATGTTTGAAATGCTGGCAGGCCGACCTCCCTTTATCGGCCCCACAGCTGTATCCATTGCAATGCAGCATGCATCAACATATCCACCATCTCTACGGCAATTTTGTCCCAATGTGCCACCTGCTTTGGAACAGATTGTGATGAAAGCGCTGGAGAAAGAACCTGGAGATCGTTTTCTGACGGCTGCTGAAATGGAGCACGCTTTGCGTCAATGCGAGAGAGAACTGAGGCAGCAGGCACGCCAGCATCAGACCATTCAGTCACCCCAGTTGGCTACACGCAACTATCCATTAGGAGCTGGTAGCCAGGGACAATTCCAGTCGCCAGGGTATGGACACCATTAAACATTACTGTTACAATCAGTTCTCTGAACTTATATAGGTATTTTTATGCCCTTTTTATTGATCAACGCCTATGTTCACACAAGGGGATTTCTTATGCAACGCACTAAAATTTCTACACCAAATGCACCAGCCGCCATCGGGCCTTATAATCAGGCCATTCGTTTTGGCCAATTTGTATTTACTTCCGGGCAAATTGCACTTGACCCGGCAACAGGCGAACTTGTTGGTGATGATGTTCAAACTCAAACTCATCGTGTTTTCCAAAATTTACAAGCTGTACTAAATAGCGCTGGAACCTCGCTCACGAACGTGGTAAAAACCACGGTATTTTTGACTCGCATGAATGATTTCCAGGCCATGAACGCCGTCTATGTCTCGTATTTTGATGGATCTGATGTGATGATGCCTGCTCGCACAACAGTTGCTGTAGCCGAATTACCTCGCAAAGCGCTAGTCGAGATTGAATGTGTTGCTCTCGTTGAAGAGTAAGATGGGAAGTATTTGCAGTGAACGTTGTAACTATCTGGCGTGCAGCTCTCGATCGGCTTGAAACAGCCCCCATCGATGCAGTGTGCAAAGCGTGGCTCCTCTCAGCCAATTTGTCCAATGCCTCTTATAACGGCATGGATAGCTTTGATAATGTTGCCCTGACCGACGATGAATCACTTTATTTCACGCTACAAGTTCCCAGTACGCTTGCTCGAGATGTGATTAATACGCGCTGGCGTCGCTCTATTGAGGACGTATTAGCAGATGTTACCGGCCAGCCAGTCACAATTGCAGTTACACATGTACTTGACGAAACCAGTATTTCTGGTAGAGATATGAACAGCCGTTACGTATCGTCACGCCATCCAATTAATGACTATGCCTACTATGACTATGTTCCAAGATCATCTTTTCAACATGAGGTGCAAGAGCTTCAAAACAGGAGCATGGACGTAATTGAACATCCACACGAGACCTGGGAGAACGAGCAACATGCCAATCTCCTACTTCATAATCGACTGAATCCACGCTATACCTTCGATGCTTTTATCGTTGGTAACAGTAATCGCCTTGCTCACGCTGCGTCGCTTGCAGTTGCTGAAGCTCCCGGTGAGTCTTATAATCCACTCTTCCTCTATGGTGGTGTCGGGTTGGGTAAAACACACCTGCTGCATGCTATTGGGCACCAGGGAGTAGAAACGGGACTTTCGGTGCTTTACGTCTCTTCTGAACAATTTACCAATGAAATTATTAATGCCATACGCTATCGTACGACTGAGGAGTTTCGAGCTAAATACCGTTCAGTAGATATTTTACTTGTTGACGATATCCAATTTATCGCGGGGAAAGAATCAACAGAGGAAGAATTTTTCCATACTTTCAACAGTTTATATGAAATGAGCAAGCAAATTGTCATCTGCAGCGATCGACCTCCAAAGGCCATTGTAAGCCTCGAGGAACGTTTGCGTTCGCGTTTCGAATGGGGATTGATCGCCGATATACAACCGCCTGACCTGGAAACACGCATGGCAATTCTCCGTGTCAAAGCCGATGTGTTGCGCTACCGCGTTCCAGATGACATTATCTCGTATATTGCTGGTCGAGTCCAGACAAATATCCGCGAGTTGGAGGGCTGTCTGAACCGCCTAATGGCCTTTCAACAATTACACAATGCAGACCTGACTATGGAAGTTGCCCGTGCTGCGATGTCGTCCCTTGGAAATGATAGCAAAGAGTCCCATCTGAACATCCAACAAATAGCGCAGGCTGTTGCTGAGTATTACCATATCTCTCTCGAATCGATGTGCAGCAAACAGCGTGATAAGCATATAGTAATGCCTCGCCAAATTGCTATGTACTTGATGCGACAGGAGACCGAGGCTTCTCTATTAGAAATTGGACAACTATTTGGCGGGAGAGACCACAGCACAGTACTCCACGCATGCGAAAAAATCGATCGAGCAGTGAATATCAACCCTGCCTTGCGCCGTGAAATAGTTGCTATTCGCGAGCAATTGTTACATGAATAATACCTGGGGAGTTTCATGCTACCATATACGACCTATTTGATTGACCTCGATGGTGTGGTCTATCGAGGCAATGAGCTGTTACACGGCGCAAAAGAATTTATCTCCTGGCTAGTGACTCATCACAAAAAATACCTCTTCTTGACCAATAATTCTTTTGCGACAGGTACACAGATCCGCGCAAAGCTTGAACACCTGGGTATCGTTATGGATCAGACACACTTACTTACTGCAGGGCAGGCAGCCGTACAAAACATTGCTCGACGCATACCTCACGGAGTGGTATACGTTGTGGGAGAAAAGCCACTTATCGACCTTGTTGAGTCACAGGGTTTGAAAGCAGCCAGTCCGGAGGCGCAAGAAGCGGATGCCGTCCTCGTTGGTCTTGACCGCGAATTTGACTATGCAGTCATGACGGGCGCAATGAGAGCAGTACGTGCTGGTGCTCTATTTGTCACCATAAATCGAGATCCGGTGTTACCGATTGCTGGTGGTTTCATTCCTGGCTGTGGTGCGCTAGCAGCAGCAATTGAAACCGCAAGTGGGGTAACCCCAGAGGTCGTAGGCAAGCCTGAACCTATGCTGCTACAGGAAGCTATACGCATGTTGAACAGCCAGCCAGGCGAGACAGTGATGATAGGGGATGGTTTGCAAGTGGATATCTTAGCCGGCCACAATGCAGGGACGCACACATTGCTAGTACTCTCGGGCAGTAGTTCACGGGCTGACCTTGAAAAATCTACCATCAAGCCTGATCATGTATTTGCAGACCTGGCGGATTTGATGAGAGAGCTAACAGGGGCCAACCCATCTACGCTTTAATTTCGACTATCCTACCTTCAATGACTCTTGCATCTCACTCTTATCCTGCTTTGGAATGTACCTATCAGCATGTCCAAGGGCTGTAAATGAAAAGCTGAATGCAATTAGGAATATCAATACTCCAATCACACCATATACCAGTGCAACATTTTGTGTCCATGAGATCGCATAGCCTCCAAGCAAACTTCCCAGTGGAATAGCTGACCAGGCAAGCACACCAGCAATAGTCACTACTCTCCCTAACAAATGATTCGGGACAATCGCCTGCCGCAGGCTACTTGTATTGATATTAAAGAGTATACCTAAACCCCCAATCAGGGTCCACAACACAACGGCCGCCCAATACATTCGCATGAGTGAAAAAACGATAGTGAGTATCCCTTCCAGCATCAACGCTCCTAACGCGACTGTACTAAAACTCCAGTGTTTGCGTAATGGACCCGCTGCCAGCGCCAATATAACAACCCCAAGACTTCCTGCCGAGTACAACAGACTTGCCTGGAAATCAGTTGCCTGCAGCCGTACTTTAGCAAAGAAGATCAGTTGACCATACGTTGATGTTCCAACAAAATTTACCAGCGCCATCATGATCGAGATATTACGCAAGACCGGATTGCTGAGCACATAACGCAACCCTTCAGCCACATCACTGCGTATACTGGTTGGAGCACGTTTCTCTTCTTTGTTGAAACTAATTCTGATAAGAGCAAGCGAGAATGACGATACCAGAAATGAAAGAGCATCAAACAATAAGAGTGCTGAAAGAGGTACCAACGTTACCAAAACACCTGCAAGCAATGGACCAAGGATACTAGCACCCGAATAGCTTGCTTGAATTCGTCCGTTTGCGGTGACCAGGTCATCTTGATCGACCAGACTGGGGATAGCTGCGAATTCTCCAGCCTGAAAGCAAATTGTCAATGTCGCGTGAATAAACGCCACAATGTAAATCCACCAGACGGGGAGTATTCCGAGAAAGGCTAGCAGTGGAATCGATGCGATGATCAGCGCACGTGCGATATCGGTACCAATCATCATGCGCTTACGATTTACCCTGTCCGTCCAAGCCCCAAGAATTAGCCCAAAGAGCAAGTAAGGGAGAAATTCTGCTGCAGTCGTGATACCCAGGTTGAGCGCTGAACCGGTAAGTTTATAAACCAGAAGAGGCAAAGCGAACAGTGTAATAGAACTTCCAAGATTTGAGATTGTTTGACCTGTCCAGTATTTCCAAAAGTCGCTATTGAACTTTGTCTTTTGTTTCGGTGTGGTAGCATTATTTTGCATAGTAAGCTCCTTAGCAATATAAACCAGTTCGAAACTCATTCTAAAAGCTAGTTACACCTGACTTTTCAGGCTGCTTCAATCAGGATTATTGTTCTGGTTTGTCTGTATCCTTCGATTCTACGGGTGTAAGCGTAGTAAGACTTTGCATATATGCAGGCGACGTAAACATCGAAACAATTTTTCCCTCAGCGGCTTACAACCAAGCCGGGTAAGAAAAATACCATATGAGAAGCCTTTGAATAGCAAAGGAAGCTAAACATTCAATGGTTTTTATTCAATGTGCTTCTTTCTACCCGGCCAGGAGGGCTTTGCTGAAAAAGAAGGACGAGAGAAACGAAAATTCTGCATCGAACTTGGCGATTGTTGCTCTGTTTCTTTTGGACGTGCCATAAACCAGGTCGCGGTAAAGAATAATGCCCATCCCCATATGAGCAACGGCAAGCCTATCGTCACAAGCGCCAGATTAGGCCACACATGTGTCCAGAGGAGGAAATAGTACTCCAATACTGCTCCCATCGTAAGCAGTATGGCGAGTAGTATTGTATAACGACCTGTACTTACTATCGCTAGTGCCAGTGGCAAAAGCATGAACCAGGGCCAATGTACAGGTAATAGTATTGTCAAACCCAGAAAGATCCAACTGCTGAAAAGCAACACTAGCTCTAACGTATCAGCCAGCCATAGACCCAACAACAAGAGAAATCCAATCGTAATTGCTGCCAGTATGGTCCAATGGTACGGAGTTGAGAGCCAGGATAAAAATGCTGGAAATCCCATAGGTAGATACAGGATAGCAGCGTCCAACGAATGAACCGCATTCCCTTCGATGAATGTTCCTTCCACATTCGAAAGTATTCCCACCAGGCTCCATCCTCGCATGTATGGAGCCAAAGCCAGGAAAACGATTAGCGCTGAAAGGCCGGTTAGGGTTAACCACCACAAGAACCGCCTTTCGCCTCGCATTACATGTGTTTCCTTCCAGAGTGCCTTCAAGAAAAGAGGTAGTAGGAGCAGGCAGAATACATTGAGGAGTGTCGCTAGCAGCACACAAACCCAACTTAAGAGAAATGTATGCCGTTGGAAGAACAGTATTCCCAATAATACAAAAGCGATAACCACTATCTCATAATGAGCTTCGCTTACACCCGTCAAGAGGACCAGGGGATTCCACGCAAAGGTGAGTACTCCTGCTATACGCATCTCTGGTTTCTGTTTTGCAAGAATGAACCATATCAACACTGCATCGACCACATAAAACAGGAAGCCCAGCAGACGAAAACCCAGCAAAACGCCTGCAACTTGCGCATGCGTGACCAGCACAACTGGCAGAGTCATGTCTATCCAAAGCGGTCCATAGTGGGCAACGCCCAATCCATTATTCGATAAGAATACATGAAAAATATCAGTAGGGTACGCTGCTGGACTCACCATGTAAGGGTTTACAATGTAGAAGGACGCCAGGCGCACATAAGTGGCAGAGAGAAAAATATCTTGTGACATCACTGCGGGAGCAAAGATAAAGATAATCCCAAGCATTCCTGTAAGGAGAAATACCGTCCAGAAGAGCATGGACCGTTCTTTAGATGTCAGCTTCTCGCGTGCTACTTTAGTACTAACTCGAGCAGCAAAGAGAACCAATACAAAAGCCAGCGCAAATAATACCAGCAGCAAATTGGCATAACCATTTCCCCCTGTAGGCGATGAAGACGCGTTACCTGGATCAAGTAACGGGATGCGATGTAAGCCTCGTACGACGAAAGGAGCCAGGGAAGTCCAAAAAAGGTGCGGGAGCCAGGGAAACCTTGTATACAATAGCCTGTCAAGGGATCTACTCCCCGACGCAGCAAGCAGTGGATACATAGCCATATAAAGCAAAGCAAGAAGAAGCCCTAAACCAATCAGTTTGAATGCAGCCCGTTTTGCCAATCGAGTATGTTTCTTACTCACAAGAGATCGTTGTAAAGCAGCATTTTGTTGCTGCACCGTGATTGAGGCAGTTGGGAGAGTTACTCCAGGAAGTGCTGGTTGCGTTCTGCGCGACCGCATTGAACGCGCATTTCCTTCACTGGTTCGCCATTGCATATCTTCACCGTTCATCGAGAAACGCCAGTTATTACATACAGTATGAGCAAGATATCGAATGCTGTCAATGAATGCGACGAAGCACAACACCTATCCGTTACAAAAAACGTGCACCAACGTGATTTCCGCTTTTCCACTTTTCAAGTGTATAAAAAGAATGTAAAGTTGAAGACCATATGTCATCTTCTATTGTCAGAAAAAGGGAACAATGCTATAATAGCGAGGTGCTTCACCCCAGGTATTTGACCTGGTTTCTGGGTGCGACAGGCATCTCCCGAGAGGAGTGCAAGCATATGTGATATGAAGGTAAAGCCGCAATACGGCTAAGTATAGTTTGCGGCAATCGGTTTTTACATCGATGCTATTTCGATGTTCCACCTGCTCTGGCAATTACTAGCTCGCTTGCTCATGTGTAATTTGTCCAGATGCATACCCAAAGGAAGGAGGTGGCTTCGTGAGGCGTGACTATGAACTAGGCTTCATTCTCAACCCCGAAGTCAGCGAAGAGCAGACAAGCGCTATCTTGGAGCGCATCCAGAAGATCGTCAACAACCATGACGGTCAGGTCGTCAAAGTAAATCAGTGGGGGCGCCGCCGCCTGGCATACCCAATTGAACATCATCGTGACGGCTATTATGTGTTTATCGACATGATCCTGACCCCTGAGACCGTGATCGAACTTGATCGAACCCTTAAGGTTTCTGAGGAAGTAATGCGCCACCTGGTGAAGAAGCGCGATGCTAAAGCAGTTCAGAAGGAGCGCGAGGAACGCGAAGAGCGTGAGGCTCGCGCCGCAGCTGCAGCGCAAAACCAGGCTCCTGCTGTTGCAGAGGCAGGGGTTACAGATGAAGCTCAGGTACCTGCAGAGCTGGTTGCGGAACCAGACGAGGAAATACTCATCAATGAAGAAGAGCCAATAGTGCTCAGCCCTGAAGAGATAGAGTATGTTCCACCTGCAATCGAAGAAGAAGAAGAAACGAGCGAAGTATAGTAAGAGTACTTCCGGGTAGTTTATCATCCGGTCTCATCGGAGGAGTTATCTCAAGCGTCACGTACGCTGAAAGGATATTGACAGACAATGCTAAACAAAATTATGCTCATTGGGAATCTAGGTAGAGATCCCGAATTGAATGTCACAGCAGAAGGTACTCCTGTTACTAAATTTAGTCTTGCAGTAAGCCGAAAAACCAGTAATGGAGAGAAAGAGACCGAGTGGTTTAACATCGTTGCCTGGCGTCAGCTCGCCGAGATCTGCGAGCGCTATCTGCATAAGGGATCTAAAGTCTATATCGAAGGTCGCCTGACACAACGTAAGTATACTGACAAAGAAGGTACACAACGCACGGCAGTCGAAGTTATTGCCAACGATATGAAGATGCTTGACTCCAAGCCTGCATCCGGCGGCGCAGATAGCTTTTCAGTAGTAGGCGCAGGTGACAATAGCGATCCCTTTCTTCCCGACTACCCGGACGACTTATCCTAAAGACCCTGAAGACATTCCTTTTTGATGCAGAACGCATAGAAAGGATTTAAAGAGGAGAGCAGTCCGTGCAAAAACGAACCGAAACAGCCCCGAGGCGCGAGCGTCCAGGTGGCCGTGGCGAGCGAACTTCTCGCCGTAAAGTATGCCAGTTTTGTCACGATCACGTACGTGAGATCGATTATAAAGATGCGAACCGTTTTATGAAACGGTACATTTCAGATCGTGGTAAAATTGAACCCCGCCGTAAGACGGGTACATGTGCAAAACACCAGCGCCGCCTCAGCGTAGCTATCAAGCAAGCTCGGCTCATGGCGCTGCTGCCCTATACCGCAGAACACATCCGCGGCATGTAGAGCTTGACTGTAACTGCACTACACAGCGAAGTTCATGTGATGCTTCAAACAAGAAAAGTAGCACACAATTGGCTTTGCTGTGTTTGTGCGTTATGTGAACAGGTATCATTGCCCTTTCGCAGGAGGGAAGGAAAATGGCAAGTCAGACTGAGCAGCCTGTAAAAAGGCCTGCGAAGCAGAAAACAACACGTTCAACCAAATCTAAGAGATATTACAAACAGACGGCGCATGTCGAAGCTCGACGCGATGGTAAGCCACTTATTTTTGGATGGGGCAAACATTTATCCCATGCTGAAAAGGTAAAACTTCAACGTCGCGCTACCTGGACTATGGCTGGCATTTTTGGTCTCCTGATCGTTGGCACAATCCTTGCCTTCTGGATAAATATCAACATTATCACCCCTGGGAAACCTATCACTAGCGTTAATGGGCATGATATCCCACAATCGCAATACCGTAAAATGGTAGCTGTGAAAACTCAGCTTGCATATAACAATATCTATGGTAAAGGGGGTCTTGAAGCGCAAGCCAGCGATTTGACAAAACAGGATGCCGCGCAACTCAAGAAAATGAATGACCTCGCGAAGCAGGTTGATACGTTAAACAAGGAAATTAAAGCTTTACCTGCAGGGCCATCCCAACAGCGCACTAATCTTGAAAACCAGCTTACATCTGCAAACAAACAATTGTCAGATGCTCAGACTACCCATCAAAATCTCTCAGGTCAAATTAACAATCTCAATCAGAATACGATACCACTGGTCAAGCAGTCATTTACACAATCGCAGGTCGGCAATGATAGTGTGACCTGGTTGCAAGATGATGAGCTTGTCCGCGAGTGGCTTGCTACACAAAGCCCCGCAATCCAAAATAAAGTCAATCCGACGGACGCCCAGGTGAACAAAGCATTGAATGACTTGAAAGCTACGCTACCAACAACAACCAGCTATAGTAGTTTTCTCAGCCAGATGGGCATTTCGAATGATGACGTCATTAGCATGCTTACCATCAAAGTGCGTCGTGATAACATGCAGAATTACCTCGCTTCGCAGATAGTTTCGCCTACCTACCAGGTGTTATCTCGAACGATTACCGTCGATACAGAGGCAGCAGCCAATAAAATACTCCAGGAACTTAAAAATGGAGGAGATTTTGGTAAGATCGCGAGCAAGGAATCCAAAGACACATCGACTGCCAGTAGTGGAGGTAGTCAGGGCTGGTTAGCCAGAGGCCAATATGCATTGAATCAGAATGCAGCAGTTGTCGAGAACTGGCTTTTCGATCCATCGCGTTACATCTTTGAAATCAGTCCCGTACTGAAAGAAAACGGATCTTATCATATCGCACAGATCATGGGCATTGATCCGTCGCGCGCTGTAGATAAAAGCACTTTACAAACGCTCCAGTATAATGCCTTATCAAACTGGCTTCTGGAGCAACAAGCGTTGCCAACCACCAGGATTTCTTCGGTCGATCAAAACATGTTGCTCGATCCGATGAATTTGCCTCCAACATCTATATTGCCCTCTGGAGCGCCATCAACAGCTGTGCCAGGCAGCGGCGTCCCGTCAGGACCTTAGAGAACCAGCAAAAGGGAGAGGGTAAGGTTCAACAAAAACCTCACCCTCTCTACAATCAAACACTACCAAGAAGCCACAGGATCGTTCATGGTTACAAATGCACCTTCGACCTCTCTTAAACATCATTCCGACATTCATGAGCTTTTAGAGACAGCCGCGCTCTATCTCCATATTCCATTCTGCCACACTCGCTGCCATTATTGCGATTTCAATACCTATGCCGGTATACTTCCCCTGCGCGAGCCTTATGTGCGCGCGCTGCTCACCGAAATAGAATTAGCGGGGCAATTAGCTGAATCTTCCAAGGGAACTCGGCGTCGTTCCAGGACAATTTTTTTCGGTGGAGGGACGCCTAGCCTGCTCACTGTAGAACAAATCAAACGGCTGCTAAAAGCATGCTGCGATGCTTTTGATGTTGATGAAGAGGCAGAAATCACTCTCGAAGCCAATCCTGGAACTCTCAATCGAGAGCAGCTTACAGGCCTACATAGCGCTGGCATCAATCGCTTGAGCCTGGGCTCCCAAAGCTTTGATGCTGATCTGCTGCATACCTTAGGCCGTATTCACACTCCAATGGAAATAGAACAAGCTATGTATAATGCTCGTTTAGCGGGATTTCGATCCATCAACCTCGATTTCATGTTTGGATTACCAGGGCAGACGATGCAACACTGGAAATCAACTCTTGATCGTGCTTTGGCCTTACATCCCGAACATTTCTCACTCTACTCATTGATTGTAGAGGAGGGCACACTTTTTCATACCTGGGTACATGAAGGACGCATTACTCCGGGCGATGAAGATCTATGTGCTGATATGTACGAATACGCCGACGAACGTTTGCAAGCAGAAGGATACGTGAACTACGAAATCTCGAACTGGGCATTGCCAGGATATGAAAGTCGTCATAACTTGACCTACTGGCAGAATCTTCCTTATATTGGCATGGGAACAGGAGCACATTCTTACTTTGGGGGAAGACGATTTTCAAATGTGCTCGATCCACAAGAATACATTCAACTTCTCAAAAAGCGACAACGACCAGAGGTAGAGAGTGAATATATTGACCGCAGGCAGGAGATGTCTGAAACTGCTTTTCTTGGGCTTAGAACAGCACAGGGACTACATTTACCAACGTTTGAAGATCGTTTTGACGAATCGTTTAGCCAATTCGTAGGCAGGCGCCTGGACTTAGTAGATGAGGCAGGGCTTATAGAACGCGAACAGGAATGGATCCGCTTGAGCAAACGAGGTCGAATCCTGGGCAATGAGGTCTTTTTACGATTATTACCTGATTAATGAAGGAAATAGATGTGGACGTATCACAAGCTGCATCCTGGAAAATTTATGAACCATTGACGAAGGCTCAATATACAGAGTACCAACAAGCAGGGATCAGTTATCTTCACGCCCAATTGCTCGTCAATCGTGGGATCAAAACGCCACAGGCCATGCACAGGTTTCTCGACGCCCGCTATGATCAACTCTTAGATCCTCTTACGTTGCCTGATATGACCCGCACGGTTGAGCGCATTCAACACGCGCTTGCAACAGGTGAACACATTACTGTCTTCGGTGACTTTGATGCAGATGGGGTCACTTCAGCCGCATTATTAACTCGCGTACTAAGAGCGCTGAAGCAGAAAATGGCACCACTCGATTTCTTTATTCCCCATCGAATTTTTGATACACGTGGAGTGAGCAGAGATGCCATTGATAAGATCAAAGCCACAGGAACCTCGCTTATCATCACTACAGACTGCGGTAGTTCAGATATCGAAGAGGTCGCATATGCAAGGCAGCTCGGCATTGATATCATCATAACAGATCATCATCAGCCTCCGCAGAAGCTACCTCAAGCTTACGCAATAGTTAACCCATGGAGAATAGACAGCACCTACGGTGAACGCTATCTCTGCGGCGTAGGCATTGCATTCAAGCTGGCACAGGCGCTCTATCACGCGTATAACAGAGAAGAGGAGGCTCAAGCATTACTTGATCTCGTTGCAATAGGCACGATTGGAGACGTTGCGCAACTACTGGGAGAAAATCATACCCTGGTGCGGTTGGGCTTACAACAGCTGAATCACACCAATAATCCAGGGCTACAAGCATTGATCAAGGTTGCAAATTTACAGACAGGAAAACTGCGCGAACGTGACATTTCGTATGTCCTTGGTCCACGCATCAATGCCGCAGGTCGTATGGAACACGCCAGCACAGCTTTTTATTTGTTAACCACGGACGATCCAGAAGAAGCGCATGTATTTGCACATGAATTAGAGGAGCTTAATCAGACACGCCAGCAACAGACAGAGGAATTGATGAAACTCGTACGAGAGAAAGTTCAGGAGCTTTCTAGCGATCAGGTAGTTCTCGTTTATGGCAATAAAGATAGCTGGCCGGAGGGTATAATTGGTCTCGTCGCTGGGAGGCTTTCGGAGGAAATTAAACGACCCGTGTTCGTACTCAGCCAGGATACCGAGTCTAGCCGCGGCTCAGCACGTAGCTATGGCAACTTTAATATTATTGAGGCACTTCGACATCGCGCTGATTTATTCGAGCGTCATGGAGGACATGCGCAGGCTGCGGGCTTTACAATCGCGAATAAGAATATCGAAGAACTGCGTAAACACTTATTATCCTGGCATCGGAATTCTCAATCTCCTATTGAAACGCCCGCGAATACTTCTGAATCATCTGAACTCACAGCCATGATTCTTGATCAAGAGCATTCTGCAGCAACAGAGGCCCGTATGATCGATCTGTTGGTCAGGAAACCCGAAGAACTCACATACGAGGTATATCGTACCATAAGTTTGCTCAGTCCCTTTGGAGCAGGCAACCCTGAACCCACCTTCAAAATGGATGGGCTGCGTCTTCAGCGTCGCTGGGTAAGTGGACCCGATGGTCGTCACTTACGTGTGCGTCTGAGTACCGGGAATCTTCAATTCAATGGTTCATATGTGCGCGGAGGCTCACAGGTGAATTCATTTCTTGAAGGTTCCCGGGTAAATGTGATATTCTCACTGGAACCTGCCTGGAACACCCCTGAAGGGATGAGCACTCAGGATATTTGGCTGAAGATACTGTATATGGAGCCAGGTTCTACGGATACACGCCCCGTATCTCAGTAGCCTCAGCTACACGCGCCACAGCAAGTAAGTACGCCCCTATACGCAGGTTTGTCTCTTGCTCATCAGCCTTTGCGCGTGAAGCACGATACGCACGAGTCATAATCGTCTCAAGGCGATGATTGATCTCGTGTTCTGCCCAGAAGAAGCGCTGCAAATCCTGTACCCATTCAAAGTAGCTGACCGTCACTCCTCCTGCATTCGCCAGAATATCGGGCACAATCATAATTCCACGATCATTGAGGATATGATCCGCCTCAGGCGTTGTGGGACCATTAGCAGCTTCGATGATGAGACGCGCTTTGATGCGCGTAGCATTCTTTGCGGTTAACTGGTTTTCTAAAGCAGCAGGCACCATTACGTCGCAGGGCAGTTCAAGCATCTCTGAATTTGTCATTGCTTCGGCATCAGGCATTCCACGTAATGTTCCATGTTCCTTGGAATACCTCAACGCGCGATGTATATCGATGCCATTTGAATTATAGATGCCGCCGCTAATATCGCTTACCGCAACAATCCTGCAGCCAATTTCATGTAGCAGGCGGGCTGAAATGCTTCCCACATTGCCAAATCCCTGGACAATTACAGAACAGTCTTCTGGCTGCATCTTCAGATCTTTCATGGCTTCCAACGTTACGAATTGCACACCTCGCGCAGTTGCTTCCAATCGACCTTCACTTCCACCAATTGCCAGCGGTTTACCTGTTATGACGGCAGGGATAGAGAACCCTTTGTGCATGGAAAATGTATCCATCATCCAGGCCATGACTTGCGGATTGGTATTCATATCCGGGGCAGGAATATCGCTGTCGGGGCCAATCAAAATAGAAATTTCTGTGGCATACCTGCGGCTCAATCGCTCCAGCTCGCTGCGTGACAACTTGTGCGGATCACAGAGTACTCCGCCCTTCGCCCCTCCAAAGGGAATACCTACAACTGCACATTTCCAGGTCATCCACATCGCCAGCGCGCGCACTTCATCAAGCGATACCTCGGGACTGAAGCGAATACCGCCCTTGGCAGGGCCACGGTTAATATTATGCTGTACCCGATACCCTGTAAACATTTCCACATCCCCGTTATCCATCCGTACTGGGAAATTAACGATCAACTCGCGTTTGGGTTTACGCAAAATCGCTCGCATTGCTTGTGAAAGCCCTAAGCGATCTGCTGCTTCATCAAACTGCGCAATCGCCATATCATAGGGATTAACGACATCGATAGCCATAGAAAAAATACCTCCTGTCTCTCATGACCTGTTCGCAAAGCCATGCATGCTGCTCCGCATATTGAAGCATCACCGCTTCTCTTCTCTAAGAGAAACGCTTTACAACGACGTACCGTTTACAATGTCCACACCAGAATACAGACTGCAGGCATAGACGAAAGCCCGCCAGTGGAAGTCAGGCGGGCCTACGTTGATTGTATCAAATTCAGTATAACATCTCTCAAGAGGAGCTTTCAAGGCAAGCACGCCCTTGTAGCCTAGTGTTGTTCCAGGTATACGTTGGACCAATCACCAAAGTACAGTCCGGTATTATTCAGGCTCACACCATGCACCAATGGAGGAATAACTGCTGCCATTGATTGGTGATCGAGTGGTAACCAGCCAACATCGGTTATGGCTACTTGCTCAGCCTGATTGTAAAGCTGAATACGTGCATCTCCTGTCGCTTGCTCAGCCTGGGTTACTAACTGATCGAACTGGGGATTATTCCAATTACCACTGTTATTTGAGGCCGTAGAAAACAGATTCAAGGTCAACCAGTCATACGGATCTGGGAAATCAGCACTCCACTGGGTAAAACCGAATTGAACCTGGTGATTTGCAGTCTCGGTATTATAAGCGTTCAGTTCCACGGGTAACAATTTCACCTGAATTCCTAACGCCGATTGCCACATTTGTTGTAACGCAGAGGCTTCGGATTCAGATACCTGCGAACTTGGATAGGAGAATGTGATAGGTGGAACCTTACTTACATCTGGATAGGCAGATTGTAAGGCTGCGCGTGCTTTACTCTTATCGTATGGCAACCCTTGATAATTCGACTGATACCCTGGCATCCCAGGAGGAATAATGGTGGGAGCAGGAATCGCTGAACTCTTAAAAATTGCCATGGCCAGCGCATCTTTGTCCGTCGCATAGGCAAATGCCTGGCGTACCACCGCATTATTAAAAGGCGCCATCTTATTATTAAAGAAAAGCAGGTCGGTTTGTAGCAAAGAATCGCTTTCAAATCCAGGCATACCTTTTGCACTGGAGAGATCCTGTGGCGTAATATTCCATACAAAATTGTACTGTCCAGCCTGGTAAGCCTGAAACGCCGTTGATGCATCATTGACAAAAAGCATATCAACTTCCGTCAATTTCGTCTTCCCACCATACCAATGAGGATTAGGGACAAATACCATCTTAGTATTATGGTCCCATTCTTTGATCATAAACGGACCGGTGCCAATGGGACTGCCAGCGGCATGATTCACCCAGTCTGCCTGTCCATATTGATTAATAACCGCCTGATTGAGAGGGAAAGCAATCGAGTTTGCCATAATTTGTAGAAAATAGGCTGCCGGTTGCTTTAATGTGATCTGCAAGGTGTTAGTGCCAATTGCTTTCACGCCTGCCAGCGTTTTCGTTTTCCCATTGTTTACATCATCTGAACCAAGAATGGGGCCTAAAAAGAACGTCGCAATTGGAGATTTTACCTCTGGAAGCAGCGCTCTGGTCAATGTATAGACATAGCTCTGCGCCGTTACAGGAGTTCCATCAGAAAATGTAATCCCTGGCTTCAATGTGAATGTAAACATTTTGTTATCTGGAGAAATAACCCATGTGGCTTGATCCGGCACAACATTCAAATTTTTGTCAAATTTCACCAGCCCTGTATAAATCATCCCTACAGCAAGTGCCGAATTC
>Ga0187780_10001073_pt1 | contig 20538 bp, 21 predicted proteins | sample 1015_Q2_SP10_20__FD_132429 | JGI IMG/M metagenome (GOLD analysis project Ga0187780, IMG submission 132429) | Tropical peat soil microbial communities from peatlands in Department of Meta, Colombia - 1015_Q2_SP10_20_MG | ecosystem: Environmental > Terrestrial > Soil > Wetlands > Peat | place...
CGCGGACAAGGAAGACGGAGGAGTTCCGCCGGGCGCGACGCACGTCTACACCTGGGAAATTCCCGAGCGCGCCGGACCCGGCCCGAACGATCCCAGCTCGATTTTCTGGCTCTACCATTCGCATGCGGACGAGCTGCGCGACGTCGCCTCGGGATTGTTCGGCGGCATCGTGGTGACACGGCGCGGGAGCGCGCGTCCCGATGGACGGCCGAAAGATGTGGACCGCGAATTCGTTAACATCTTCATCGCCCTAAACGAAAATGAGAGCTGGTACCTCGAGGACAACATCCGCGAACACACGACCGACCCGGGCGGCGTAAACCGCAGGGAAATTGTTCCGGTGACTCCCGGTGGCATCGCGGGCACCGTCGTGGGGATGGGTTTCGTAGATACGAATATCAAATGGTCGATCAACGGCTACCTCTACGGAAACATGCCGTTGATGACCATGAAGCAGGGCGACCGCGTGCGATGGTACGTGGCGAGCCTCGGAGACTTCAACAACTTTCACACACCGCACTGGCATGGGAACACCGTGGTGGTTGCCGGGCAGCGCACCGACGTGCTTAACCTGGGCTCGGCGCAAATGCTGACGGCCGACATGGTGCCGGATGCGCCGGGAATCTGGCTCTACCACTGCCACGTCAGCGACCACATGCTCGCCGGAATGCTGGCGCGATACGAAGTAAAGCCGCGGTAGACATCCGGAGAATTTTCAGGCTATCCGCGGACACGCGATCGCGGCCGGGACAACGCTAGGGCAGGCCCACACGCTTGACGATAGATTCGAAACGCGGATCGGAATGCAGCGAATCGAAGAACGGATCCTGCTTCAGCCAGATGAGCCGCGGCGCGTGCGCCTTGTACGCGTCCTCGAGATAGCGAATCGCGTGGTCCTTATCTCCCGCGATGGCGCTGAATCGCGCGAACTCCACCGGCGAGACGTAGCGCTTTTTCGACTGTTCGCCGAGCATGCGCAGATACCACTCGAAGACGGCTCTGAAGCCGCCCGAAGCGAACACCTGGTCGATTTCGCCTGCAGCGCCGGGACTCTTCATGAGCACATTGACTGTCTTGAATTCTCCGACCGCTTCGCGTTGCATGCCTTTCATGTAGTAGGCCTCGAAAAGCAATCCGTGTAAGCCAGGGTCGCGAGGCGAGTCTTGCAGTCGCGCGTGAAGTTCGCGAATGGCATCGTCGAACCGGTGTTGCCGCACCAGTAACAGTCCTATGGCCCACGGCCGGGCGAAGGGATCGAGCCGGTCGGCGATTTTTTCCTGCTCGAGCGCTTCCGACTCGCGATTCATCGTGCCGAGGATGTAGTCGTAAAGATGATGAGCTTCCGAAAAGCTGGGATTCAGCGCAATCGCGCGTTTAGCTTCCGCCTCCGCGCCGGCCCAATCCCACCGGTAGAAGAGTTTGACCGCGGCGAGCGAATTGTGCGATTCGGCGAGCGAATCGTCGATATCAACGGCCTTGCGAGCCGCGGCTTCTCCTTTGGGCATGGCATCGGCGGGCGCTATTTCGCCCGAGACGCAGGCGCCAATGTAAGAGTCCGCAAGACCGTCGTATCCGAGCGCGTAGGCGGGATCGAGATCGATGGCCTGCTGAAAATATTGGCGGCTCTTCAGGTAGTCGCCCTTGTACCACTCGTAGCGGCCGCGCAGGTACGCGTCGTGTGCGGCGGGATTGAAACGCGAGCCCGTTGTGCTTGCAGCGCTCTGCACCGGCTCTGACTTGACTTGCACCTCGTCGGCAATCGCGCGCGCCAGATCCTGCTGAAGCGAGATGACGTCTCCCATATCGCGTTCGTAGCTTTCCGACCAGACGTGCGCTTCGTCGGAGGCGCGGACTAATTGCACGTTGACCCGCAGGCGGTCGCCCGATTGCAGCACGGAGCCGACGATCACGCCGTCGACTCCGCCAAGCTCCCCGGCGATTTCGTGAAACGGGCGGTGCACCGATTTGTAGCGCATCACCGACGTCCGCGACGTGACTCGAAGTGCCTGATATTTCGCCAGAGTGGTGATCAGCTCGTCGGTCATGCCGTCGGCAAAATAGTCGCGCGACGGATCGCCGGAGAGATTCTCGAGCGGAAGCACGGCGATCGAGCGGATGGCGACAGGCGTTTCGGCGTGAGGCGTTCGCCATCGCGGGCCGAAGACGAACGCTACGCACGCCAGCGCGAGCACGACGGCGGCTGAAGTCCAAATCGCGGCAGGCCCGAAACGTCTCGCGGGGCGAGGCGGGACGCTTTCGCTTACAGCAGGAACGGTTGGCGCCTGCTGCTTCTGCTCTTCCCCTCCGGCCGGGGCCGCTGCATTCTCATCCGAAGCAGTGGGGGCGGCGGAACCTGCCCACACGACTTTCCCGACGAAGCGATAGCCGCGGCGAGGGACGGTCTCGATCCAGAGCGGCGTTTCGGCGTTGTCCGAGAGGCAGTCGCGCAGGCGCCGGACGGCGGAATTGAGGCCGTGATCGAAATCGACGAACGTGTCGTCGGCCCAGAGTCTGGCGCGAAGCTCTTCGCGCGTGACCAATTCCCCTGGGGTCTCGAGCAGGCGGAGAAGGATCTGAAACGGCTGCTCGCCCATCTTGACCTTTACGCCGAGTTTCCGCAGTTGGCCGGAGCGCAGGTCCACCGAATAAGGGCCGAAGGTGGCTGTGCCGGCGGGGGTCATCTTGGCCTCGCGGATTCAGGAAGGGGACGTTGCCGCAGGATTGTGATGCCCGTCCGGCCCTAAGTCAAGAACGTAACGTATTGAGATAGGAACCACTTGGACGGTGTAGTGGAAATGTTCGAGCGATGAGCGAGTTTGCATTGTGGCCGAGGGCCGGTCCGGCGATAAGGGCGGCACGAGCGGTCGAATCGATTTCAAAGGAGAGGGGAGATGAATCGAATGAGAGTACTTCGTGCAATTCCGAAAACGCGGTGTTTCTTTGCATTCGCGCTGGCGGGCCTTGCGCTTTTGTTGAGTGCCTCCGGTGCGAAGGCTGGTTGCGCCGATCCGCTACACACGGGTCCCAGCGCGCTCGCGCTTTACACCCACCCGCAGGCCACCAGCAACTCGGTTGAGCCGTTCACGATCGTCGGCCTATGGCATCTCGTGTACACAAACAGCGCCGACGGCTCCGTGTTTATTCAATCGTTCAAGACCTGGCATGCGGACGGAACGGAATTCGAAAACGCGTTCCTGCCGCCGACCGGCGGAAACATCTGCTTCGGCGTGTGGAAGCAAATCGGGCCGGGCAAGGTGAAGCTGCACCACATCGGCCTGATGTTCGATGCGGGCGGGGCGATCACGAACACGTTTACGGTCGACGAAACCGACACGGTCGCGTTCGACGGCAAATCCTATTCGGGCAACTTCGACTTCAAGCTGTACGACGCGACCGGCAACGTTTTCACGGGCGTCGAAGTCAAGGGAACGACGTACGGAACTCGGATAACCGTGGATTGAGTGCTCCGCAACGAACCAGAATATTCCCCACCCCGCGGCGAAGGGGACTCAGCGCGAGTCCCCTTTTCGCCAGTTTCTCCGCCGCCTCCCTCCCTGCTTTAGCACAGCAGCCAAGCGACATGAACCGTGCCGCGCTGAAGGCCGCGGCGCTACATCCAAACCTTGGGCGGGTTGTCGCGGGGATGCGCGAGCGGTATGATGCGCGAGCGTTGAATCGAAGTCGCGCATCATTGTTTGGGTGAACTGGGGGCAAAGTGTCAAAGAGCGTGCAAGGAGCTGTTCGCGCATTCGTTGCGATTGGCGCGGTGATCCTGATGGGCGCGACAATGATCGCGGCGCCGATGGCTTCGGCGCAGAGCGCGCAGGCGGCGACGTCTGTGCAGGTCGTGGGCAGGGCGACGCTCGATGCGCCGCCGACCGGAATCGCGCCGCCGGGAGACGCGCTGCGTCCCGGGCATCTCGGAGGGCAGATCGAGCACGTCGAAGAGATCATCCACTTCTATCACGATCTCATCGGACTCGAGCTGCGCGGGACGCGTGAACAACCCCGAGCGTTCGGCCAGAATCGCGGGCTGCAGGAAGTTGCGTCGCTGGTGCAAGGCGCGCCCGATCCGTATCAACAGGCGAGCCGCGTCGCGCTGCTGCCGATTCCCGGGACGGCCGCGGCTGCGGGCGGTCCTGAGATGACGATCGAGGCGATCGAAATTCAGGGCATCGACCGGAAGCCGTTTCATCCCGAGCTCACCGATCCGGGCGCGTCGTATCTAAAGCTGATCGTCACCGACCTCGACAAAACGCTCGCGGTCCTGACTTCGGAACGAACGCCGGTCATCACGCCGGGCGAAAATCCAGTCGGGCTATCGACCTGGCCGGGGATCAGCGGAAAAATTCGCGCGGTGACGGTGCGCGATCCTGATGGATATCCGGTGGAGTTGATGGAGATCACGCCCGCGCCGGAGTCGACGGCCGCGGCCGGCAGCAAAGTGCTCGGCGCGCGCGTCGCGATCGTGGTGGACAACATCGAGAAGACCGCGCAGATGTATCAGAGCCTCGTCGGGCCGGATTTCAAATTCTGGATGAGCCCGTCGCTCGAGGGCGACAAGTCGTACACGAACCTGACCGGAATTCCGAATCAATTTCGGCTGGCGGAAGCGTTGGTGCCGGGATCGCCGGTGGTGATGGAACTGATCGAGTACAAAGGCCACAGCAAGCGCTTCGGCCATCCGCACTTTCAGGATCCCGGAGCGGCGCATTTCCTCTTTATGTCGAAGGATGACGACGTGATGATCGAGCGCGTGAAGGCGGCCGGCTTGCACACGACGAGCCCGTCGAACGCGCCTGTATTCATCGCGCCGACCACGCGCATGTTTTTCGTCACCGATCCGCAGGGATTCTGGCTCGAGTTTATGGACAACGGAGTCAAGCACGACCCGAACGCGAAGTAGCCGCCCCGGCGGGCCTCAGAACGGATTGAAGGTGACCTTGCCGGCGCCCGTTCCTCCGGTTAGTGGCTTCGTCGCTTGGAGTTTCTTGGGTTTGCGGAGTTTCTTGGTGTTCGCCGCCTTCGAGGTCTTTTTGGTCGCCATCGTCATCTCCTGATCGGAAAATCCCTTTGCGGGGCCGTTAGCGTACCAGCAATTCCGCGGCCAGGATGGGCGCAATGCACCGCGGACCTGCAAGCGACGTATTTTGAGTTCGATCGGCGCGGCGAGAAGCGTAGCAAGCCGACGGCGTCACTGCCAATTGCGTTGAGTAATTCAGCGTTCGTTGAACTATTCAACGCGACCCCGCTTCAGATGAAGCAGCCGAGCCTGCCTTCGAAGCCCTGCTCGACGCGGCACTTCTCGTAGGCCACGCCTTCTGCCCCCATTTCCACAACCGCTTCACGCTCGCGCTGGGCGTCCCGAGGCGTTTCCCGTAGCCGCAAAGCGAGTTTGAGGCTAGGATACCGACATCGTTACGTTACCTGCGCGCACCAGAGGGGGTTCGCGGCCAATGAGAGGGCGAATCGCAGTTGGCAGCGTCCTTTTGGTTCTTGCACTGGCAACGAGCTGGGTGCCTTCCGCTTTTGCGCAAGCGCAGACTGCAAAGCCAGCCGACTACTCGAACGAAGCTTTCGTGATCGAAAGCCGATCGACGCAGATAACCTACCAGAATGACGGCACGTATTCCGCAACTGCTAAGACGCGTGTGCGAATTCAAACGCAGGCAGGCGTTCAAGGCTTTGGTGTCCTGAGTTTTTCATACGCATCCGCGACGTCAACGATGGAAGTCGTGCACGTGCGTGTGATCAAGCCCGACGGACGCACTATTGAAACGCCGCCCGAAAACGCATTAGAAATGCCGGCCGAAATTACGCGCCAGGCGCCCTTCTACAGCGACCTCAAGGAATTGCAGGTCGCCGTGAAGGGATTAGAAGCGGGCGACATTCTCGAAACGGAAGTCCGGAGCGACATGAAGAAACCCCTGGCTCCGGGCGAGTTTTGGGACAATTTCGATTTTTTGAACGCCGGAATCGTCCTGCAGGAAACGCTGGAGGTTCGACTACCTCGGGACCGCAAAGTGAAGATAAAGAGCGTGAAGGTCCAACCGACGGTAACCGATGACGGAGCGGATCGAATCTACGAGTGGACAACGGCGAACCTGACTCACGCATCGCCCGCGCAGACGGATGATACCGAAGCGCATCTTGCGGACGTGCAACTAACCAGTTTTCAGAGCTGGGACGAATTCGGTGCGTGGGTTCACTCGCTCTTCGGCCCGCGCGCCTCGCCCAGCCCGGAGATCCAAGCCAAGGCCGCTGAGCTGACGCGAGGCGCCATGACGGATGCCGAGAAAATTCAGCGAATCTATCAGTTCGTCGCGACGAAATTCCGCTACATCGGAGTCTCGTTCGGCGTCGGTCGATACCAACCCCATGCCGCCGCCGACATCCTCAGCAATGATTACGGCGACTGCAAGGACAAGCACACGCTGCTGACGTCGCTGCTAGCCGCCGCCGGCACGGCGGCTTATCCCGCGCTCATCAGTTCGCAAGCGAAGCTCGATCCGGATATTCCGTCGCCGGCGCAATTCGACCACGTGATTACCGCCATTCCGCAAGGCAAAGGGTATCTTTTCCTCGACACGACATCCGAAGTGGCGCCTATCGGTTTTTTGACGTCCGACCTGCGCGACAAGCAGGCGCTCGTCGTGAAGGACGACGGTACGACCGAACTGGTCAAGACGCCCGCCGATCCGCCCTCCCCTCCGTTCTTCAATTTCCAGGCAGACGGAACGCTGGACGATTCGGGAACGTTCACGGGCAAGATGCAGATGGCGTTTCGCGGTGACCTCGAGCTCGGCTACCGCCAGGCGCTGCGAGCAGCGGGACAGCCCCAGTGGAACGATGTGATGCAGAAGATCTCCCAAAACCTGGGCTTTGGAGGAACCGTCAGCGAGGTAACCGCAACTCCGCTGGAAGCCACCGACAAGCCATTCGAAATCGGGTATAGCTACAAGCGCGAAAAATACTCGGACTGGGAGAACCGGCAAATTTCGCCGCCGTTTCCTCCGATTTTCATTCCGGACGTTTCCGACGATAAGGACGCGAGTCTGAAGCCGATCGAGCTCGGCTCACCAGCAATGTCTGACTACAAGGCGGCGATCCATTTGTCGCCGAGCTCCGTTCCACAATTGCCTGCGGCAGTGCATCTCAACGAGGACTTCGCGGAGTATACGGCGACGTATTCCTTTTCCGACGGGGTCCTCCATGCCGAGCGGCGGCTCACGACAAAAGTTCATCTAGTCAGAGCGGACCAGCTTTCGGCGTACCGAAAATTCGTCAAGCTCATCGTGGCAGATGTAACGACTTTGATTCCGCTCTCGGGCGGATCAGGGTTGAAACAGGACGTCAGCGGCAATGCCGAGGCGCGGGAGCTCTTCGAACAAGGCCGCCAGTCGTGGGAACTTCACGACCTACCCGCTGCAATCGACTGCTTTCGACGGGCGGTTGACAAGGATCCGAAATTCGCGCGGGGATGGCTCGCGCTCGGCACCCTCCAGGCTGCCGCTGGACAAACGGACAAGGCGATCGAGGAGTTCAGGATTGCTGTCACGCTTGAGCCCGATCAGACTCTTCCCTACCAAGCGCTCACGTCAGTACTGCTCAAGCAGCATCGACCCGAGGACGCGCTCAAAAGCTGGCTGGTTCTGGAGAAGGCCGCTCCGCAAAATCCCGAAGCTCCGGAGCATGCCGGCGCGATCTTGATCAGCTTGAAACGCTACTCCGAGGCAGCGACACAACTCGAAGCGGCCCTTCGCCTCGAACCGGACAAGCCGGAGCTTTTGGTGCAGCTCGGCACGGCATACGCGCGTGCCGGCGACAAGGAGAAGGCGGTCGCGATGCTTTCAAAATCCGCCGAGGCGGACAGTTCTTCGAACAATTTGAACAGTGTGGCGTACGCGCTTGCCGATGAAAATTTGGATCTGAATACTGCGCTCAAATACGCGGAGCAAGCCGTGGGAGACGAGGAGAAGCAGACCGCTACGATCGATCTCGAACACCTCGACCCCTCCAACCTCAAGACACCGTCAGCCTTGGCCGCCTACTGGGATACCTTAGGTTGGGTGCATTTCCGGATAGCCGAATTAGAGCGCGCCGAACAGTACGTCGACGCGGCGTGGCGCATTGGACAGGACCCCATCGTCGGCGACCACCTTGGCCAGATTTACGCAAAGGAAGGAAAAAAAGCGGAGGCGATCTCGGCGTATTCCGTTGCTCTCGCGACCGGCCGGGCACCGGACGATACAAGGGCGCGGCTGGATGCGCTCCACCCGGGGCCCAATGTCGTGGGCGGTCCGACCCAACTGCAGGAGATGCGTACGGCAACGGTCAGGGTGGTTCCGAAGCCGACGCGTCACGCGGCTGTCGAATTCTTCGTTCTTTTTGCGCCGGGACCAAAAGTCGCGGCAGTGAAGTTCCTCAACCCGCAGGACCCCTTTCCCGGCGCCCAGGAGGCAGTGAAGGCCGCAAAGTTCGATCTCTCATTTCCCGACACTGGGCCGGAACAGATTCTGCGCCGAGGATTTCTCGACTGCGAACCTGAAATTACTGATTGCACGATCGCACTGATCCCGGTAGCCGATGTCCGTTCGGTGAACTGAACCGCCGCTGCTGCGCTACCCTTCGGTTCCGTTAGAGACAAGAAGACTTGCGCTTCCACACAAGTCTGATCGGCGGACGCCCGGCTCAGAATGACGCGCCATTGAGCGGTGCTTTTTGTATGATGTGCGCCCAGGAAGGCGCGAGTGAATATTTCAAACAGGAGGGTGGCCGAAATGCGAAAAGGGGTAGGAATTGTGGTGTGCAGCGTTGCGGTGCTATTGCTGTCGGCGGCGGCAACGTCGTCGAAATCGACGCAGAGCAGCTACGCGGACGATCGCGCGGCGATCGAGGACTTGCAGGCGCGCTACATGTTCGCGCTGGATTTCCATGATGCGGACACGTACGTGTCAACATTCACGCCCGATGGCGTGCTCGATTACGGCCCGCAGGTGAAGGGCCGCGACGCGATCAAGAAAGTGATCGCGGATATGGGCAAGCGCGCGGCGGACCAGGCGGCGGCAGCCGAGGCGCCGGACATGTGGCCGTCGGTCGGGCGGCACAACATTTCGAACATCGTGATCAAAATTGACGGCGACCACGCGACCGGCCGCGCCTACTGGTTTCACTACAGCAACAACACGCCGAAGCGCACCGGCCAGCTCGATTCGTTCGGAACGTACGAGGACGAGATGGCGAAGGTCGACGGCAAGTGGTATTTCACCAAGCGCAAAATCTACAACGAGCAGGTGAAGGACTGGATCTACACGGGCGGAAATCCAGCCTGGTAGGAAGCTGATAGCACTTGGGAGCGCGGGCGAGAAAGTCCTCGCGCTGAATTCTTCTAGGCGTTCTTGGCGTTCAACCAACGGAAGAGCAAAAGCGCGCCCAGGCCGCCGACGAATTGCGCGGCGACGAACGCCGGCACATCGGCGGGCCGGATTCCGGCGAACGTGTCGCTGAGACAACGCGCGATCGTGACCGCGGGATTCGCAAACGAAGTCGATGCCGTGAACCAGTACGCGGCGGTGATGTAGGCGCCCACCGCAACCGGTACGATGCCGGCGCGGAACCGGGAGGCTCCCCAGATTACGCATACCAGTCCGAAAGTCGCGACACCCTCGCTGAAGATTTGCGACGCCCCGCTGCGCCCATGCGACGAAAACGAGACGATTCGCAATGCAAACATCAGATGCGCGACGAGCGCTCCCGATATGCCGCCCGCCACTTGACTCGCCGCGTAGTGCGGCACTTCCTTCCAGGGAAGGCCGCCGTCGATCGCTCCCATCAGCGTCACTACAGGATTCAAGTGAGCGCCTGAGATTGGAATGAACGCCGCGATCAGCGCAACGAGTGCCGCGCCTGTGGCCATGGTGTTCGCGAGAAGCGCGAGGGCGGTGTTGCCGCCCGACAAGCGCTCGGCCATGATTCCCGAACCGATCACCGCCGCCACCAGGAACGCGGTGCCGGTAAACTCCGCGGCTGCTCGACGGGTCAGCGAGGATTTCATTCGTGGCCGATGCGGTCGATTTCCTTCTTGAGGGCGAGCTTGTCCAGGCTGGCGAGGGGCAGGCACAGAAATAGACTGATTCGGCGATCGAGGACCGTGTAGGCATCGCGGAACGCCTTTTCGATTTGTTCCGGCGTTCCCACAACGGCTGCGGGATCGGGCACTCCCCAGTGCGCAGTCATCGGTTGGCCGGGCCAGACGGGGCAGGTTTCCCTTGCCGCGTTGTCGCACACGGTGAAGACGAAATCGAGATGCGGCGCGCCCGGCCCGGTAAACTCAGCCCAATCTTTGCTTCGAAAGCCTGTGGTGGGAAGTCGGGCGGTCTCGATCTGGCGAATCGCCGAAGGATGAACTTTGCCTTTGGGATGACTTCCGGCGCTATAGGCGGTAAACGTCGGGAAGCCTTTCCTGTTCATGATGGCTTCGGCCATGATCGAACGCGCGGAATTTCCGGTGCACAGGAAAAGCACGTTGTAATGAGACATCGCTAGTCCCTTCGCGGTTTCACGGCGCGAATGAAGGCGCTGAAGAACTTTCCGTCGACTTGCGGCGCGATGGCGTCCGCGTCGATACCCTGCCCGGATAGAAATTCGCGGGCGTCTTCGGCACGGTAGACGCGCGTCGGCTCGATTTCGATTTGCGCGAATCCGGCGGCGCGGAGCTTTTCGCGGTATTCGCTCTCTTCCAGCGCACCGGCGACGCATCCGACCCACAGCAGGACGTTTCTGCGAATCTCCGCCGGAATCTCGCCGCGCGTCACCACGTCGGAAACTGCAAATCGCCCGCCCGGCCTGAGCACGCGAAACGCTTCCTGCAGGACGCGGGTTTTGTCGGTAGAAAGATTGATCACGCAGTTGGAGATGACCACGTCGACGGAGCTATCCGGCAGCGGAACGCGCTCGATCTCGCCCTTCAGAAATTCGACATTTTCAATGCCCGCCTTGCGCTTGTTTTCATTCGCCAGCGCGAGCATCTCATCGGTCATGTCGAGGCCGTAGGCTTTTCCGGCTGGGCCGACACGCTTTGCGGAGAGCAGGACGTCGATGCCGCCGCCCGAGCCGAGATCGAGGACCGTTTCCCCCGGATTCAGCTTCGCGAGCGCCGTGGGATTGCCGCAGCCGAGCGACGCGAGCAGCGCCTCCTCGGGAATTTCCGCGGCTTGCAAGGCGTCGTAGAGATTCGACGTGATCGGGTCGGCGCAGCCGCTGGTGCTCGCAGGACTGCTCCCGCAGCAGGAACTCCCGCCGACCGCGGCGCGCTGAGCAGCCTGCGCGTACTTTTCTTTTACGACTTCCTTCAAATCGTGGTCGCCCATCGCAATCCTATTTGCACACCTGAATGATCGACTTGGCTTCGAGCGCCTTGTTTCGCGTGCAGCATTCCGCGTAGAGGAACTGCAGGACGTCGCGAAGCGCATCGGTGTTCGCCGTGTAGTGCAAATACGTGCTTTCGCGGCGGACATTCACGAGGCCTTCGGCCTTGAGCTTGTCGAGGTGATGCGAGAGCGTCGAACCGGGGATGTCGAGCTCCTGCTGGATGTCTCCGACAACGAGGCCGTCGGGATGGGCCGAGAGCAACAGGCGCATGATGCGAAGCCGCGCTTCCGTTCCCATGGCGGAGAACATGTCGGCGTACTTGGCGACTTGTTCGTCGAGCTTTTGCGAGGCCGTCAGCATATTTCGATATTTGCAGAAATAGCGTTTCGTGTCAAGACCCGCTTCGACGCTCGCGCGCCGGCCAGACGGGCGCGGGTCACAAAAAAGTTTGTGATATTATCGGCGGGCTTCGGAAGCAGAAAGACCGGCGGCCCAGCCCACCCAAGTCCCTCTCCGTCGAAGCGATCACGCGCGTCCTCAGCCGGCGACGCCAGAGCAGATAGAGATTGCCGCCTACCAACCAACCGTACATCGGATTTGAAGGACCGATCGGCGCGGGGAAAACGACGCTCGCGCAACTGCTGGCGCTGCATCTGGGCGCGACGCTGATTCTCGAGGACGTCGACGGCAACGCGTTTCTCCCCGATTTTTACCGCAACCGCGATCGCTGGGCACTGGCGACGCAGATGGCCTTTCTGATTTCGCGCTACGAGCAGTTGCGGGCGATTCCCGCATGGCGAAGCCGGCCGGTGGTCGCCGATTATACGCACGTGAAGGATCCGATCTTCGCGCGGACGCTGCTGCACGACCGCGAAGTCGAACTCTACGAGCGCGTCAGCGCGGTGCTCGACGGGGGCGTATTTCGTCCGGACCTCACCGTGTATGTGGACGCGCGGGATGACGTGCTGATGGACCGCATCCGGCAGCGCAACCGGCCGTACGAGGCTACGATCGATGCGAAGTATCTCGATGCGTTGCGCGAGGCCTACGCGCAGCATCACAACGAAACCGGCGGGGTGAATATTCTGCGATTCGATACGTCCACGCTCGACCTTTCCTCGGAAGCGCAGCTCAACGCGATGTACAAGAAAATCATGGACACCGCCGTGATGCGCTAGCGCACACATTGGAAGTCGTTCGTCTGTTTTTTCGCGGGGCTGCCCTTCGCCTTCGCTCAGAGTAAAACGCCCCGCGCCTATCTGCCGACAGGCAGGCTTCCACCAAGACCAAAACAAAGAAGACGATGCTGCGCAGGGGTACAATGCGCGCATGCACGACGTAAAGCTGGTTCTCGTCAAAGCGTTCGGCAACCGCGAGGAGGCGGAGCTGGCCAAAGGCGCACTCGAAAGCGCCGGAATCGACGCGATGACGCAATCCGACACCGCCGGACGGATGCGCGAGCATCTCGCGTGGTCGGGCGCGGGATTTCAGGTTTGGGTGCGCGAGGAGGACGCGGCCGCGGCGCGCGAAATTCTCGCGGCGGCCGATTCTCCCGCGAGCGACCAGCCCGCCGACGAGGACGGAGATTCGCCGCACAAGTGGCGAAAATTCACGTGAGCCCCTTGCAGAGATATACGCGCTATTGTGGGATTGAGGTTTTAGCGGGGTGGTCTTTGTCGGGCGGAGGCGGGAGCGGAGCGAGCTCGTCGAACCCGCGTTCTCCGTTCGGGCCAATTTTGCCCGGGCCCGGCTGCAAGTGCGGCGCGTCGACGTTTTCTTCCGCGCACGAATACTCCTGCACTTGGTCGCCCGGCTTGCCGAGCAGCCACGTGCGCTGGTAATGGATCGGCCCGGTGTAAAACTTCGGGTCGATCACGGTGAGCTCGAGATGCAGGTGGCCGAGATCGGGACGCGTCCAGCGCTCGATCACGTGCATCCGGTCGCTGTGCGGGTCGGCATTTTCGTCGGCCCACGTGCGCTCATCCTTGAACGCAATTGAATCGATCACGAGCGTGTCGTCCTCCCACTTGCCGACTTCTTCGCCGAAGAATGACGGGTCGGGATCGTCGCTGTGCTTGCGTCCGTCGGTCGGAATCAGGCGATAGGTCGTGTACCAATAGAGGAACGCGACGTGGTCCGCGCCCTCGAGCAACTGAAACGGCAGCGCGCTGGCGTCATGCCGCGGAATCCCGCCAACGATGCAAAGGCTTTCGGGATCGATCGTGTGCTCGACGTTGTATTGAAGCCCGGCGCGTCCGGCATCGGTGAACGGCAGCTTGTAGCCGGGAAAATCCTTGCCGAGATTTCCGACCGGCCGGTCCTTGGTCGAAGGGACCCAGTAGCCGGAAAGATCGGGGCGGCCCTTGTCGGTGCGCGGCGTGGGACCTTTCGGCAAATCCTCTTCGCGCCGCGAGAATTGCGAGACGGCGGACTGCAGCTCGGCGTTCGATTGGTCTGATTTTGGGGACGCGCTTGCGGCCGGAGCATTTTGAGCGAATGTTTGCGCGGATATGCTTGAAGCGGACGCGAGCGACGCGAGAACGAGCGCTGCCGCGACTACAACGAGCCTCGCGCAAGGTCGGCCTCGCGACGGCCGAGCGAAAGACACGCACTTCCCTTTTGTGCCGGATCGCTGCATGGCGGCGCCGCGCTATGATAGCGCAGCTGCCGTGCAAAGGCGCGGGCGTTGACGCCGCGTGGCGCGTTCAATAGACTCGACGATCCGATCGTATGAGACCCCCAATCGCACTGGTCGTGATGGCAGCCATCCTCACGCTGGCGCAGCCGGCGAGCGCGCACCATTCATTCGCCGCTGAATTTGACGGGACGAAAGTGGTGCGGCTCGTGGGCAAGCTCACGCGGATCGAGTGGACCAATCCGCATTCCTACTTTTACATCGACGTGACCGACGACAACGGCAACGTCACCAACTGGGCCTGCGAAGGCGGCAGCCCGATGGCGCTCACGCGGCGCGGTTGGAAGAAGGGCGACCTGAAGCTAGGCGATACGATCGTTGTCGACGGATATCGCGCGCGGGATGGATCGAATTTCGTCAACGCTCGGCGGGTGACTTTCCCCGATGGGCGTTCGCTCGATGGCGGCGCGCCGCCGCAAACAGGCTCGAGCGAAACCTCCACGCAGAAGTAGCTTCCCGGCATAAAGCCAGCACCTCCAGTGCTTTTCGAAACCCAGGCTGGCGGCGCGTTATCAGTACGGAAGTACTACTCCGGCGCGCCACCCTGGTACTGGAAAAATGTGACTTCTTTTCTACAGAGTGCCCCGGGGCCAGTTGCTAGTCTGAGCTGTCGCAATCTATATATTTACGGACAAAGGCAGACCACTGGATGAACGAAATTTTCGGATTCTCGACCTGGGGAAAGAATTCCGGCGATAACGCGGAAGAGCGACCGAAATTGAACGGACCGCTGCCCGCGAAAAATGACGCCGCGAACGACAACGCCGCATCGCAAGCAGAGAGCGGCGAGACGCCGACCACCGCCGGGCACAGCACCGCTGCGCCGATACAAAATCAGGGTCCCTCCGCCACGGAGCAGAGCAAAAGCGCGGACCGCCGGCGGCGGCGTCGCGCAATGATTTCGGCGCCGATTCGCGTCCGCTCGGTCGACGTCACGCAGAGCGGCCCGGACGAAACTTCCACTACGCTCGACGTCTCGCGCAACGGCGTGCTGTTCGCGAGCTCCATCGATGCGTTCGCGGCGGGGATGGAGGTTGCGGTCACGTTTCCCTACACCAAGGCGCCGCTTACGCCGCAGGCCGAACAGCCGGGCTGCATCGTGCGCGTCAGCAGGATGGCCGACGGGCGGCGGTCGATCGCGATCGCGCTTGGCGTGGGAGTGGGAGAAGATATCGTCGACGCGGCGGGACGAACGCTGGTCTCGAAAAATCCGCTCGCGCCGTGCGACCCGCAAGAGGCCGAGCCGGAAAAGCCGCTGGTGCTGGTTGTCGATTCGGATCCGCTCGTGCGGCAGTCGCTGAAATCGGCCCTTTCGTGCGAAGGATACAAAGTGATCGCGGTGAGTTCCGGCGCTGACGGCCGCGAGGTCCTGAAGATGTTCACGCCGGCGCTGCTGATCGCCGAAATCGAAGGCGAAGATTTGCCCGGCTACGACCTATGCGCGCACTGCAAGACAACGCCGCGCCTGCGGACCATCCCTGTGATGCTGCTGACCAGCTCGGCGTACCCCAGCGACTACGCCAACGCGCATTCGCTTGGCGCGGTCGTCTGCATGGCGAAACCTTACAGGCAGGAGCGGCTCGCGCACGTCGTGCGGCTGCTCGCGCCGACCGAACGAGCCAAGGCGCAGTCGGCGTCGACGCATCAGGCGGACCCGTCGCGGCGTCCGTGGCTGCCGAAGAAGTCGGCCGCTGCGGCCGCGAGCCAGTCGACGTATCCTCCTCGCCGCTGGCGGCTCTAAACTCCGCTGACATTCTGAAGAGTTCGAATCGCGAAATTCTTTGGCAGCCACGGCCATCACGTTCTTCGGCGCGCCGGGGACCTGCCACGACCGCGATCTCCCGAATCAGCAACTGTGGAGTGCGGCGGCTTGCCGCCGCTGTTTGCCGCCCGGGCTTGCCCGGACGTGCTCCCCGCATCGCCCTCGTGGAGAGAGGTTCTCGACTGGAGACCACCCGCGTCGTGAGTCTTGGGCGCTTCGCGAAATCACGGTTCGCCGAACGCGCAGGCCTGGACTGAGCGGCGGCAAGCCGCCGCACTCCACATAAGCCTTCGCCGACGATCGATCGTGCCTATGCATCTCGTCGTGCCAAGAAACGTCGCCGGGCACGATGTATCGTAACCCTACGACGGCGTTGCCCGGGCTGGCCGGGAGGACAGGGTAACTCCGAGAGTGCAGATTGTTGCGCGCGAGCGCTCTTACAGCGCGGCGCCCCGCTAAAATGGAGACATGAAATGCCCGAAATGCAACGCCGAGGCGCGCGACATCGCGCGATTCTGTCCCCGCTGCCACGCCACGCTGCGCTACACCTGCCCGTCGTGCAAGCATGAACAGCGGCAGGGCGGCACGTGCGAAAAGTGCGGCGTCGATTTTCTGAAATATGTCGGCGCGGTCGTTTCGGCGAATAGGGCCGAAGCCGACACCGTTCACGAGCGGCTCGAGCAGCGCTCAAACCTCCTGAAGAACATCCTGTTGATGCCCTTCAACTTTGGAATTCCCCTGCTGCGGCAACTGTTTCACGGCACGCGGCGCGCGACCTGATCGGCGCGAGCGACGCGGCGCGCTGCGGCGTTTCGATTTCCTGTCCTCGGATTGCGGCCGGGCGTTGCGCGCCTGAAAGTAGCGCGAAGGCGGAAAAAGTCCCGCGCGAGAAAATTCCGCGCCGAGCGCGCGCTTAATTTCGCGATACCAGTAGTCGAATGTGCCCTCCGACACTCCCACGATTTGCACGGACTTGCGATAATCGGCGCCGCCTACGAAATAGGCGTTGAACAGCTTGAGGCGCCCGCGCCAATCCGGCCGCCGCAGCGCCGCGCGGCCGATGCGTTCGAAATCGGCGAGATATTCACAGGCGCGCGCGCGGTCGGGACGCCACTGATAGCCGTCGAGCGGCGAATCGAAATCGACCGAGCGAATCGCGCCGGTCGTATCGGCGAGCCAGTCGCGCAGGCGCCGGTAGCGCGCGTAACATGCGTCGAAAATTTCTCGCGATGTCATCGAGGGGATTAGTTGCCTTCGGGCAGCTTCGCGGGATCGATTACAAACGCGGTGATGTCGAGCAGGTCGGCCGGGCGGGTGAGCTCGTCTTCGACAACTTCGATGCACGCGCGAAAACATTCGTGCCAGCCGACCAGGTACCCGCGCGAATACTCGTCGGCGAGGCGCTGACGCTCCCGATGGATTCGCTGCATCTCGAAAACCTGCGAGCGTTCGATCGGCGGCGCGTCCCACGCCAAGCGCACGCGATGCGAAAATTCGCGCACCGCGCGCAGCAGCCAGTGGAGCGGCGGAGGCAAATAGACCGCCACGCGACGGCGCGGCTCGTACCACGCGAATCTCCATCCGCGCGGGATCACTCCGCCGTGGGTCACTTCCCTGCGAATTTTCGGCAACCAAATCATGGGCGTCGTACCTCGGGGCCGGTGCCAACGGCGAGTTCGCGCCGCACGGCCTCTTCGCGCTCGGCGCGAAGCAATTGGCGCAAAAGACGCGCGTCGAGCACAGCGCCGGGGCGTTCTTGATGGTCGTAGCCGGGCCGTGCGGGCCCGACTGGCGAGAGGTTTTTTCTCTCTACTAGGGAGGAAGGGTTTTCGGCTTGCTCGGCAGAGAGATTTCCACAGGTCGACGAGGTTTTGTGGAAATCTTGGTTCAGCTCGCTCGCCGCATTTCTTTCTTGTGATAGAGCTATCGATGAACTGCGTATCGGCTCGTCAATTTGCAGATTTGACGAGGGATAAGCGCGATCGCCTGCGCAATTCTGCGGGAGGCTGGCCGCACCTTTGCGGAGCCCGTCCGCAATCTTGCGAGCACCCTGTGGAAATTTCTTTGCTTTGGTAATCGAGATGATCACGCCGCCCGGTACCGCCTCCGTCTGGATGTAGCCCGCCCGGCGCAGGATCTGCATCCAGCGCTCGAGCGTCCGGGCATTGAAGCCGGTTTCCTCCTCGATCTCGCGATAGCTGACCGGCGCCCCTCCGAGCACCCATCCGACCGAACCCTGCTGGTGCGTCTGCCGGAGCACGAGCCAACCGTAGAGCCAGACCGCCGCGCCCATGCGCTCGTAGTGGCGCGCCTCGAACAACACCCCGCGCAGGCCCGTGTTGTAGTCCTTGCCTCTCATCGTTCAGCAACTACCTCAGCTTCTGGCTCAGCACTCGCCGCAGTACGGAACCCGTATTGGCACGTAGCCGCCGCGCGCGCTATCACAGATTCGAAGGCGCGAAACTACGTAAACCGGCGGTAGCTTTCCGCAAAGTCCGCAGACAGGGCGTCCGTAGTCGTCGGTGAAGGGACGCCGCTCGCGCAGCGCATCCCGCAGCTTGCGTGCGTAGTAGGCGTGCTCGCGCGTCGCGCGTTCCCGCAGACGATGTCGCGGATCGGCGCGCCAGGCGCGCATGTACTCGCGATTGTACGCACGACGCCGTGCGGCGATTGCGAGGCCGCGATTGCGACGGAGCGCATCGGAATCCGGAGAGTCGCTCGTCACGAGTTCTAGTCTCATCGATCGCCGCCCTCGCCACCCGTATCGGTATGGCCGCCCGCTCGCCGAGGTTGTGCGGCACGAAGCGCCGCACGCAGTACTGCTACTCAGGTACCATTGCTTCCATTCACCTCTTTGCTATCTTCCTTTCGGCCTTCCTCCCGCTCTTAGGGGGTCAGAACATTGGAGGAATTCATGGGACCCGCCTACCCGTCCCTCGACTACGTGATGATGTGTTCGGAACCTGCCGCCGAATCGTTCGAGCTTTCGCGGCTGAACCGCGCGTCGAATCTCCGAAAAGAAATGCGCGAATTGGTCGATGAGTGGATCGACTGCGAAGTCGAAGCCCGGGTTGCGCGCTGGAAACGAGAGTCGTCGCGCGCGGAGATTGCGGTTGTCGAAACACAAACCGAACGCCCGGGCGACGCGCTGCCGCAGCAGTTGGCGCTGCCGCTTTTGTTCTCGAGCGCATCCGCACAAGGGCCGCGAAGCGTTGAGACCTCAGCGCTACTGCAGCCAGCGTCCTCGGCGTGCGAGGCGAGCGCGCGACTAGTTTCAGCTGCAACAAAACCGCCGCGAGATTGCCCAACACGTTCACTTGCTCTCGCCCCAGATACTCCATGCGCGCTGCCCATCGCGAGTTGCACGGCGACGCGTGCGCTCCGTTCTGCGTCGCACGTCGATGAAGTGCGCCGCGCTCACAACACACTTGTGAGTTTTGTGCGCCGCCGGCCGCAGGATTCCTTCGTGCAAAACCCGGTGACTGCGATGCTTCTGTCATCGCTGCGATCTCGTCCTCGCGAAGACGCACAGGTTCCGTGCACGCAAGCGAGCGACCGGCTCGATCGCGCGGCGCACTCAACTTCACACGCGCGCGAAATCTCGCGTAATCCCGCGCCGGGGCATTCGCGGATGTGGCCGCCCGCCGGCCACGCGGCGGCTCCGCACTTTGCAGTACCCCCCGCTTGCACCGCCCGAGAGTGTTCGGGCGACTAAACGCGCGGTCGACGTTTTGCGTTGGCGTGTCGCCGATGGGTACGCGTGCCGCGACGCAGCTGTTTCGCGTCGACATTTTCCTTGCTAGCATCGCGCGTTGCTCCGAGGTCGCTCTGAACGCCTTCTTTCGCTGCTTTGCCTCTGCCATTGAGCCGCTCCGTACCGCTTGCTGCCTTCGAGCGATCTCCGCGCAGCGCCTCATGTGTTGCTCCAACTTCATTGGTGTTTGTTCGCGCGACGATCTCGATTCACTCATGTTTCTCGCCGTGCTGCGCGTTGCCCCTGCGCCAACTATTTTCAGATTCGACCTTCCCTAGCGGCATCCCGCCGGTGCTTTCGCCTCGTCGTGTGCTACTTGCATTCAGTGATGCGTTCACATCATCAACCGCCTCGCCGCGCTTTGCTTCTGTGCGAATCCCTGTGTCGAATCTGATGTTTCCGAATCTGGCCCTGCTGATGCCTTCTCCTCGTTCGACGCTTTCTCACCGATCTGCGCGTTGCTCAGCACTGCCTTTTCGCCACGCCGCAATTTGTCGCGGATTCCCGTCACGCTCACGGAGTGCTCGCCGCTTTCCTTGCGCACGACTTTTTGCGGTTTCGTTCCTCGCCTCGCTCGGCCCGTTCCAACAAGCACCGCAATTTGGTTCCCGAGCCTGTAATCGCCTTCTTTCCTGATTCGTCAGCTTTCGATTGCCCCGTCGCCTCTTTCGGCGCCCGCCAAATTCGCCGCTCTTGGCACGTCCTGCAGCCGTCGTCGCCCCTCGCCTCTGCCTCTTTCATACATAAACTATGTATTCGCTGCGTGATTTGCTAGTGGCGGTGTGGGAGCCGGCGACCCGTCGAATGTGCGAAGGCTCCAGGAGTGCGAGGTTTGAGGGAGGACACTACAGGCCGGCGTTGATCGCCGAAAAGTCGGCAGGCAATTCTACGATTGGACTGCGAATCAAGATCTTAAGAATTGCAGTGGAGCGATGATTGCAGTGCAGTGCAGTGCAG
>Ga0187780_10001074_pt1 | contig 20530 bp, 18 predicted proteins | sample 1015_Q2_SP10_20__FD_132429 | JGI IMG/M metagenome (GOLD analysis project Ga0187780, IMG submission 132429) | Tropical peat soil microbial communities from peatlands in Department of Meta, Colombia - 1015_Q2_SP10_20_MG | ecosystem: Environmental > Terrestrial > Soil > Wetlands > Peat | place...
AGCGATAGCGACGAGGAGGCTCAGCTCACGCCCCAAGGAAAGCGAGCACCCTGGAGTGGAAATCAACTTACATATACTAAAATAGTAACAATGTATACGAAAACAGCCAATAACTATAATTGTTTCCGAAAAGAATAGCTAGTTCGATCAAACCCTAATTTTTTCTCGTAGAATCTGTGCGCATCAGTCCGTTGAACACCTGATTCTAAAGCAATATTTGTGCAACCTTGTTCACGTCCCCATATCTCTAGAAAGGTTAGTAATTTTCCACCATACCCTTTTGATCTAGCATGTTTAGTAGTGACTAAATCATAAACGTAAACATGTTTTAATGCGTAGAGATTTGTTCGAATGGTTACTCCAGCCAAGGATTGAATTTTTTCGTCATCAATTAGTGCAAAAAGATGATAGTTTTCATCAGCCATTTCATGCATTAGTTTGATAAACTCATTTTCAGTTAAGTGTGTTCGAAGTTCATGCATAACTGGATAAGCTAAACTCCAATCAACTTCTGTTATTAGTTCTTTTACATACAACTCCATATCGGGCCTCCAATAATTGAGAAAATAGTTTAAAAAAAACTAGCTTATGATAAGTTTAAATATTATGATTATTATATTCAATTTAAAAGTGGTAAGTTGAGGACGATATAATGAAAAAACAAAATAATATTATCTTATATGATATTGTACTTTATGTAATTTTTCCGATTGTATTGTACCGTTTATTGAAGCCATTTATTGGTGAATACTGGGCTATGATTGTTCCTACTATTCCTGGTATTTTGTATACGATCTTTCGATTTTGGTATACAAAACAATTTAATGTAACGGGATTATTTATTATTTCAACAATGTCAGTGAGTACTGCAGTAGATTTAATATCCGGATCTGGATACAATCTCATTCTATACAATGTTTATTATCACTATGCATTAGTTGTGGTGTTTCTATTACTAATATTGCTAAAGAAACCGTTAACACTTTATTTTTCTTTAGATATTGTGGCTTTACAAGGACATGACAGAGAAACGAGTAAAAAATTGTTTTTTCATAAAGAAATATTTAAGTATTTTCAGTACTTATTTATTTTTTGGGCATTGAAGGACGTACTATTTACATCTATTCAATGGTGGTTACTTGTTCAATATGGAACAAAAGCATATTATTCACGTCTAATTTTATTTACAATTGGTGGTTATGTGTTTGGAATCTTTATGGCGGCTGGTTATTTCTATATAGCTAAAAAAGTAAATAAATTAATAGATTCTGATAAAGAGATACTGGCAAATTCAAAATAACTTTTCTTTAGAAAAGATATCACTATATGTCCGTTAAGGAGGGGATTTCTCAAACGAAAGTATAATTGTAAAGTTTAGAAGGTACATAAACTTAAAAATTAATAAACGTACAACATCAAGATTCGGCCCGCATATCGAACGTTTAAAGTAGTATGCATCAGTATACTACTATTAGCTTTGCGTAAAAAGCACAACAAGTGGGAGAGTTACTGTAATGAGAAAAAGCATAAAAGTAAAAATGGTGCTATTATTTGCAGCATTAGTAACAATATTGGGTAGTTTAATTGGTTTTATTTCTTATGATATGTCCAAGAAATTAATTACAGATTCTGTTAGTAAACAGGCAGAAAGAATTACATATGAAGCTTCTAAATTAATTGATGTAGATAAATATGAAGAACTTCTAAATGCAAATACAGAAACAGATTATTACTATAAATTAAGGGAAGATTTTAATACTCTTAAAGAAATTAATGGGTTGCAGTATCTATATACAATGAAGAGAGAAAAGACAGATAAAGGATATGAGTATCGTTATGTTGTAGATGGTGCTCCCAAGGCTTCTAAGGATGTTTCAGCAATGAATCAGGTTGAAGAAAATACAAACGATTTCCCGCTTATGGGTAAAGTTTTTGATACTGAAAAGAAGCAATTAGGTGAATTTAGTTACACTAAAAAATACGGTGCAGTAATTACTACTTTTATACCAATCCATTCTAAATCAGGAAAGTTTCTAGGGATCGTAGGCGCTGATTTTAATGTGAATTCAGTTTATAAAAAAATGCAATTAGATAAAATGACGATTATTATCATAACAGTTGCAACAATTCTTATAAGTATTCTAGTAATCTATCTATTTACTGTTTATCTAGTTGCACCTTTAGTAAAATTAAAGAAACATGTAGAGTTAGTAGATGCTGGTGACTTGTCTTTAACGTTTGAAACTGAACGAGAAGACGAAATTGGAATTTTAGCTGAGTCATTTAATACATTAGTTCAAGATCTTAGAGAAGTGATTTCGCATATTAATGAAAGTTCCTTAGATCTAGCTGATAGCACTTTTGGGCTTCTGAATAAAGCAAATCAAACAAAAGTAGCAAGTGATAAAATCGCTTTATCGATGAAGCATATTTCTGATGGGTCTACTACTCAACATATGAGTTTAAAGGAAAGTGTTACAATTATTGAGGATATGTCAGCAGGTGTTGGACAGATCGCAGATGCATCCACAAATGTATCAATCCTATCAAATAAAACGTTAAGTGAATCTGAACAAGGAAATAGAAAGGTTAGCAGTGCAATCGAACAAATGGAAGCAATCGCTAATTCTGTTGCTTATTCTGCTAGTTTAATCGAAACTTTGAAGAACCATTCAACCGAAATCTCTAATATTCTTAATTTGATACAAGAAATTTCTGCACAAACTAATCTTTTGTCGTTAAATGCAGGAATTGAAGCTGCTAGAGCGGGTGAAGAGGGGAAAGGTTTTGCGATTGTCGCAACTGAGATTCGTAAATTATCAGAAAGATCTAAACTTTCAGCAGAAAACATTCGCGCAATTGTAGAGAAGATTACACATGATACTGACCAAGCAGTACATTCAATGCATTCTGTAGGTGAAGAAGTAAAAGAAGGAATCAGTCTTGTAGGAGATACCGGAGTTGCATTTAATACTATTTTAAGAGCAGTTCAAGATGTCACTTCACAAATAGCGGAAGTTTCAGCAACATCCGAGGAAATGTCTGCTGCTACACAAGAAATTACGTCTTCGGTGAATAAAACGTCTCAAATAGCTGAAGAGACACTAATTAAAACAAATGATTCGGTTTCGTCAACTGTAGAGCAAAATGAATTAGTAGATAACATGATGTTATCCATCGAAAAGTTATCCGAGATGGCAAATCATCTTAAAGAAATGACTAGTAAGTTTAAATTATAGAGAATTGCTTTTGGTTTCAAAAAGATTCAAAAGTGAAAGTATAAAACAGTCAATCTCAAATTCAATGGGGTTGACTGTTTTCATTTACACACTTCAGTTAAATGTGTTCAAAGCTCATGCATTATTTGTTAAGCTGTGCGCTACTCAACTTCTGGTTTAGGCTCTTTCGCGTATAATCCCATATCGTGCCTCCAATAACCGTGAAATTGGTTAAAAAATTTTAACTAATAATAAGTATAAATATTGTGGTTATTGTATGAAAAAAAGATGTTCTGAGGACGATATAATGAAGAAGCAAAATAATATTATTTTGTAGGGTATTGTACTATATGTTATTTTTCCGAGTGTCTTATACCCTTTATTAAAGCCGTATGTTGGAGAATACTGAGAAATGATCATTCCAACTATTTCAGGTATCTTAGAACCAAAATAAATTTCCTAAAAAACTGTTGAAAAGAATGATAACAATCTAGAAATGAACAATTAATAAGGGAACATTAGTACTAAAGCATATTCATGTAAAATGTTTTGATAAGGAGGGGATTTCTCAAACTAGAATCTAGTTTTAAAGTTTAGAAGATTGGACAAACAGAATTAAATAAACGTAAAACATCAAGATGAACTTACATATAAAACGTTTAAAGTAGTATGCATTAGTATACTACTATTAACTTTGCATAAAAAGCACACGTAGTGGGAGAGTTACATAAATGAAAAAAAGCATAAAAGTAAAAATGGTACTATTATTTGCAGGATTAGTAACAATATTGGGTAGTTTAATTGGCTTTATTTCTTATGATATGTCAAAGAATTTAATTATAGATTCTGTTAGTAAACAGGCAGAAAGAATTACATATCAAGCTTCTAAATTAATTGATGTAGATAAATATGAAGAACTTCTAAATGCAAATAAGGAAACAGCTTATTACTATGAATTAAGAGAGAATTTTAATACTCTTAAAGAATTAAATGGTCTAAAGTATTTATACACGATGAAGAAAGTAAAGACGGATAAGGGGTATGAATACAGTTACATTGTAGATGGTGCACCAAAAGATTCCAAGGATGCTTCACCAATGGGGGAAGTTGAAAAAGATGCAAACGATTTTTCTTTAATGAAAAAAGCTTTTGATACTGGAAAGAAACAATTAGGGGAGTTTACTTACACTAAAAACGATGGTGCATTGATTACTACTTATATACCTATTCATTCTAAATCTGGGGAGTTGCTAGGAATAATAGGTGCTGACTTTAATGCAAATGCTGTTTATAATAAAATGCAGTCAGATAAAACGATTATTATTATTATTACGGTTGTAACGATTTTTTTAAGCGTTCTAGTAATCTATTTATTTACTAATTATTTAGTTACACCGTTAGTAAAACTAAAGAAACATGTAGAGATAGTAAATGCAGGCGACTTGTCTTTAACTTTTGTAACCGAGCGAGAAGACGAAATTGGTGTATTGGCACAGTCGTTCAATACATTAGTTCATGATCTTAGAGAAGTGATTTCTCATATAAACGAAAGTTCTGTAGAGTTAGCAGATAGCACAATTGGACTTTTGAGTAGTGCGAATCAAACAAAAATGGCAAGTGATAAAATCGCTTTATCGATGAAACATATTTCTGATGGGTCGACTGCTCAACATATGAGTCTAAAAGAAAGCGTTACGATTATCGAAGAAATGTCAGTTGGTGTAGGGAATATCGCTGAGGCATCTTCGAATGTAACGACATTGTCTAATAAGACGTTAAGTGAATCGGAACAAGGAAATTGTAAGGTTAATAGTGCAGTCAAACAAATGGAAGCAATATCTAATTCTGTTACTCATTCTGCATGTTCAATCGAAACGTTAAAAAATCATTCATCTGAAATATCGAATATACTTAATTTGATACAAGAAATATCAGCCCAAACTAATCTTTTGTCTTTAAATGCGGGAATAGAAGCAGCAAGAGCGGGTGAAGAAGGTAAAGGATTTGCAATCGTAGCAACAGAGATTCGTAAATTATCAGAAAGATCTAAGCAGGCAGCAGAAAACATTCGCTTAATCGTAGAGAAAATCAGTCATGAAACTGACGAAGCAGTAAATTCTATGAACTTTGTTCGTGAAGAGGTAAAAGAGGGGATTACACTAGTTGGAGAGACGGGAGAAGCATTTAAGATAATTTTAAAAGCAGTTCAAGATGTAACTTCACAGATAGCGGAAGTTTCAGCCACATCTGAAGAAATGGCTGCTTCTACAGAAGAAATTACAGCTGCTGTAGATAATACTTCTAAAATTGCTGAACAGACATTCGTTATGACGACTGAGTCAGTTTCTTCAACAGTTGAGCAAAATGAATTAGTAGAGTATACGACTGTGTCGATTGAAAAATTATCAAAGATGGCTAATGATCTTAAAGAATTAACGAGTAAGTTTAAATTATAGAGAAAAGAGAATTGATATAACTCTCTTAAAAGTTTACTAGTATTCAAACTGAATGTTATAAGTATAAAAAAGTCAACCCCAATTTAAACGAGGTTGACTTTTTTCATTTACTAACTTATAAATTTTTATCAGCATAATAAGCCATTGCTTTTACCATGAAATTTGCTAATTCTGGATGATGACTGTCGTAAAGCTTACGAAAATCGGGATGTTCAATATACATTTGTCCAAGCCCTTTATACATTTCTTTCGTAGGAGTGTAAAATTGGTTAATTACCTCGAAATGTTTTTGGATGATCGATTGTACTTCTGAGCTATCGTGTCCGTGATCCATTACTTTAACAAGATTTCTGTGAATATCATCATATTGTTTTTGAACAGTGGCGTAGTTATCTTTGTTCCAATTTTTTGTCCGTTGCTTACTTTCATATAATAGTTTTTCACCGTATTTTCCTTTTATTTCCTCTTCATATTGTCTTTGTTTTTCCTCATCAAAACCGTTAAATAATTGTTCATCACTCATCTGTTTCTCTCCTTTTATATGTTTGATTGTTTGGTCAATTGTATTCATTAGGCCTTGTAGTCGCTCTGCCTGCTTAGATAGATTTTGTTTATGTGATGTAAGTGCAGAAATAAGGTTAAAGCTCGAATTTGATAGGATTTCTTGGATGATTGCGAGCGGTAAATCAAGTTCACGATAGAACATAATTTGCTGAAGCCTGAGGAGTTGTTCTTTTTCATAATAACGGTAGCCATTTTCGCTATGGTAAGCCGGTTTTAATAAATTGATTTCATCATAATAGTGAAGAGTTCTTGTCGTCACTCCTGAGAGCTTTGCAAGTTCTTTTACTGTATACGCCATAATGTCATCACCTCCTAAATTAACTGTAAGGTATAACGTTACGTTAAAGTCAATGCATTTCAAAAAAAAGTTGCCCCGAATAAAGAATGATAGGGCAACTTCACTATTATTTTACAAGTAATCTTTCATCCTCTGGTTCAACGTGAATCAAAATGTTTGGATTAACGAGTACTTTTGATAATTCATTTTCGATTTCATTGCATAAATCATGTGCATCTTCAATACTAGTACTTGAAGGTAAGACGAGATGGAAATCAACATGTTCTTCTGCTCCTGAGCGTCTTGTTCGAAGGTTATGATATTCTATAAAGCGATCTTTGAACTTAGCAAGAACAGCTTTAATCATTTCTAGTTCTTCGTCTGATAATCCGGCATCCAATAAAGGAGAAAATGCTTTTCGTCCAAGTTCAACAGATTCCTTCATTAGATAGAGAGCAATTCCAATCCCGATTAATGCATCTAAAAGTTCCCAACCTGTTAAGCTTACAAGCAGTAAACTGATTCCTACTCCAATTGAAGAGTAAACATCTGTAAGAAGATGAAGAGCGTTTGATTGCATCGCAACAGAACCCGACTCTTTCCCAACACGTTGCACAATTTTTCCGATTTTCCAATTAAGAGCTGCCCCAACTAGCATGACAATTACACCTATTAATGGAAGTTTCATAGGCGTGGGGTGAAGTATTTTATTAATGGACTCACAAATTATCCAAATACCAGCTATGAAAATAAGCATGGTCTCGATTGTTCCTGAAATATTTTCAAATTTTCCGTGGCCATATGGATGGTCTTTATCTGGAGGACGATTTGAGATTTTTACAGAAAAATAAGCTATAACAGAAGCAACTAAATCCAATGAAGAATGAATTGCTTCTGAAATGACAGCAACAGATCCGGTAAAAATTCCTGATGCTAGCTTTAAAATAATAATAAAAGTATTGCTAAAAATAGATAATGCGGCAATTTTAGATGTTTGCAAAGAAGTTACCCCCGATCAATAGTTTCCGCTTAGGTGAAGAAAGTTGTCCATGTGCAACAAAATAAAAAACCTCTGACACTGTATCAGAGGAATGAAAAATTCATATTTATATTCAATGGAATTTGGATTTTTTGAAAGTTGCCCATAATTCACCCTTATTTCTTCAATTACATAAGTAAGTTAAATTTATTGCTTTTCTATTTTACTAGATATAAAGAGGTAAATCAATTATAGAAAACATTCATTTGTTGTTATAATATGTCATACGAATAATTATTGACTATGAATGTATAAATATGATATAAAATTAGTAATATTATACGATTGTCTCAATTTCATAGAGGTTGCGGTGTAAAAGAGTACCATTTTGGAGAACAGTGGGTTTGCTGAAAAAATGGGAAAGGGTATACCGCCGAAATAATAAACTTCCACTAAGTTTATTATTGGGGCTACATTTAAGAAATGTAGAACTGTCACATGCTTATGTATGTGAAGTGCTATTGAAGAGATGTGATTGGCTATTTAACCATCTTTTTGGGAATAAATAGGCGCATGAACATTACTTCATGCGTCTTTTTTTAATACACTGAATTGAGTAGCAAGTATGATACATTACTCACAAAAAAGGGGTTAATAATATGTATCTTCATGGAACTAGTCGAATCAATGAGCAAGGCAATTTAGAAATTGGTGGATGTGACACTGTTGAACTTGTAAAACAGTTTGGTACACCTTTATATATATATGACGAGTCTTTAATCGAATCGAAATGTAGACAATTTCAAGATGCGTTTAAAGAAACAGGTTTACGATTTCAAGTAGCATATGCTAGTAAAGCATTTGCTTGTATAGAGCAATATCGATTAATCGATCGAGAAGGCTTATGTTTAGATGTTGTTTCTAGCGGAGAACTTTATACTGCTATTCAAGCTGGTTTTCCAGCGGAACGAATCCATTTTCATGGTAATAATAAAACAGCTGAAGAAATCGAAATGGCGTTAGATGCAAAAATAGGTTGTTTTGTTGTAGATAATTTTTATGAATTAGCAATTTTACAAGAATTAGCAGAAGAACGAAATATGATGGTAGATATATTATTACGTGTTACACCTGGTGTTGAAGCACACACACATGAATATGTGATGACAGGGCAAGAGGATTCCAAATTTGGTTTTGATATCCAATCAAAACAAGCTAATACAGCAATCGAAATTTCATTACAATCTCCGAATTTAACATTACTTGGTATTCATTCGCATATAGGCTCTCAAATTTTTGAGCCAGTAGGATTTATTCATGCAATCAGTATTTTGATGACATTTTTAAATGAAGTAAGACAAGAATTGAATTTTACTGCTAGGATATTAAATGTTGGTGGAGGATTCGGTATTCGTTATACAGAGGAAGATGAACCAATCTCAATTGTTGAACAGATTGATGCAATTTCTTCTATTATAAGAAGAGAATGCAAAGAGAAAAAATATCCAATTCCTGAGATTTGGATTGAACCAGGTAGAAGCATTGTTGGAGAAGCTGGTACAACACTCTATACAATAGGCTCAACCAAAAATATTCCTTCTGTTCGTAAGTATGTATCAGTTGATGGCGGGATGACAGATAATATACGTCCTGCTCTTTACGGGTCAAAGTATGAGGCGATGATTGCAAACCATGTTGAAAGTAAAGAAACAGAAGTCGTTTCGATAGCTGGAAAATGCTGCGAAACAGGGGATATGTTAATTTGGGATTGTGAATTACCACTTGTACAAAAAGGAGATATTCTAGCTGTATCTTGTACGGGAGCTTATGGATACTCAATGGCTAATAATTACAATCGCCTTAGAAGACCTGCTGTAGTATTTGTGAAAAATGGTGAAGCAAGGGTTGTTGTTCAGAGAGAGTCATATGAAGATTTAATAAAAAATGATGTAGTCTATGTTGAAAACTCTTCTATTTAAATTTAATAGGAGAGTTTTTTATCTTTTCCAATAGATTGTTACTTTTGAGATTTTTAATTTTAAGACAGAAGTTGATTACAACGGAAGGTGCGAGACTCCTGTGGGAATAGCGGGAAGGCTGAGACCCCGCAGGCTTGACGAGGAGCTCAGCTCTCGCCCCACGGAAAGGGAGCAACCTGGAGTTGTAATCAACTTATGCATTCTAAAATATCAACAATGTATTTGAAGATTTATTCATTTCAAAGTGCATCTTTAATTACTTTTTTATAATAAAGAACAGAAAATACACCGAAAATTGAATAGAGAACTGCATATAAAACCATAACAATAATCATAGGTGTCCAAACTTCTGCTCCGAATAAAAACCAGCCTGATTGAACAGCAAAATAACTATGAATTAAGCCGATTACTAGCGGAATACCAAAATTACACTTTTCGTTTCTTTTCATTTAATTGTAATGCAAAAACAATAGGAGTTCTATATATGGATTCTGCATTTGGTAAATATTCATTAAATTAACAATTTTATAATTAAAAAAGTAGTCAAATTGTAATAGTATTGCGACAATTTAAGACAAACTTATCATTTGTGTTACATTACTGTAACAATTACGACCTCTTTCGCTAATTTATGATATAAAAATGTAGTAGAGAAGCGAGAGGAGAATGGCTTACATATGTTTAGTAAAAAAATTATTTCACTAACTTTAGCAGGCGTTTTACTGGCTTCGGCACCAATCACTTCGGTTAATGCTGCAAGTAAAGTAGAAACGAAGCAATCCGAAGTTAACAAATATCAACAACAATTAACTGATTTAGGTAACCAAGTAAATAACATAGATAACGAAATTAAGGATACCGAAAAGCAAATTTCAGATAAGAAAGATGAAATTGCACAAACAGAAAAAACAATCAAAGATAAAAATGATCGAATTACATATTTGCAAGGCCGTATTACGAAAAGAAACAATATTATAAAAGAGCGTTTACAAAAAATGCAAGAACAACCACGCTCAAATTTAGTTACTGAAGTACTATTTAATTCAAGTAGTATTATGGACTTTTTTAGCCGTATTAGTTCAATCAATACGTTGTTTCAAGCAGATCAAAACATTATAGATGATCAAAAAACAGAACAAGCAGAAGTAGTAAAAGAAAAGCAAATTATTAAAGATAAAGAAGATACATTAGTTGCTGCAAAACAAGATTTAGTAAATAAACAGAATGACTTAGCTAATTCACAAAAAGAAAAGCAACAAGCTATGAATCAAGCAACAAACCAATTAAAGCAAGCTGTTGCAGATCTTCAAGCAGCAAAAGAAGATGCTACACGTCTAGAACAAGAATCATTAAGATTAGCAGAATTACAAGATGAGGCATCTCCTGCTGATAATAGCCAACCTACTGGTCCGATTGCTTCAGGAAATTCAATCGTTGATTATGCAATGCAGTTTACTGGAGTTCCTTATGTATTTGGTGGAACTACTCCAAGTGGATTTGATTGTAGTGGATTCATCTGGTACGTGTACTCTCATACAGGACACAGCATCGCAAGAGGAAACGTAGCTACTTATTGGAATCAAGTAACAAAAGTTAGCTCACCAGAACCAGGTGATCTAGTATTCTTAAAAGATACGTATATTAATGGTCCATCTCATATGGGAATTTACATTGGTGGAAACCAAATGATTCATGCTGGAAGTAAAGGGATTGGAACAGTTAGCTTAAGCAGTGGATTTGTTCGTTCTCACTTCTTAGGATATGGCCGTTTCTAAATAAATTAAATTAATAGAGTATAAGTATTGTTAAATGTGTACAATGCTTATACTCTTTTTTGTATGACTAGAAATAACTCATTCTATGGAGTAAGTTAGTTTAAAGAATAGTAAAAAAACGATTGTCCCCATTTTTTAGACAATCGTTTTTTTACTATAGAAGATTATTCAGATTGTGATCCGTTTTGCTGTTGTGCTTTCAATAAATCTCTTATTTCAACAAGCAATTGTTCTTGTGGTGTAAGAACTGGAGCTTCTTTTTCTTCAATTTCTTCTTTTTTCCAAAAGGTTAATTTGTTTATTAATTTAATGAAAAAGAAAATTGAAATGGAGATGATTAAAAAATCAATTATTGATTGGATAAATAGGCCATATTTTATATTAGTATGAGGAATAACTAGACCTGAGAATTTTTTGTTTCCTATAAAAAGATCAAAAATTGGTGAAATAATATTATCTACAAGTGATGTTACAATTTTACCAAATGCTCCACCGATAATCACACCGACTGCTAAATCAAGAACGTTACCTTTTAGAGCAAATCTTTTAAATTCTTCTAACAAGTTTGTTCAGCCGCCTTTCCAAAAAAGTATCTTTATTAGTGTACATATTCATTTACTAGTCATCAAGTAAAAGTTAAAAAAGTCAATTTAGTTCATTTATCTGAAAATATATGGTAAATACTAAGTAGAGTAAAAAAGGAGTGTGTATAGATGAAAAGTGAATTAGCTACTTTTGCGGGTGGTTGCTTTTGGTGCATGGTAAAGCCATTTGATAAGGAAGAAGGAATTTTAAAGGTTGTCTCAGGGTACACGGGAGGAACTGCTGAAAATCCAACGTATGAAGAGGTTTGTTCACACACAACAGGACATTATGAAGCGGTTCAAATTACATTTGATCCAGATGTTTTTTCGTATGAAAAATTACTTGATATTTTTTGGAGACAAATTGATCCAACAGATGAAGGTGGTCAGTTTCATGACAGAGGTAGCTCGTACAAAACAGCCATTTTTTATCATACAGACGAACAACGGGAAGCGGCGTTTGCTTCTAAAGAAGCATTAGAAAAGAGTGGAGTCTTTTCTAAACCGATTGTTACGGAAATTCTACCTGCTAAGCCATTTTATGAAGCAGAAGAGTATCATCAGGGCTACTATAAGAAGCATCCAATCCGCTACGAAATGTACCGAAAAGGTTCAGGTCGTGCTGCGTTTTTAAAGGAAACTTGGAAGGAACATCAAAAGGAACTAAAGAAGACATTAACTCCGCTTCAATATGCAGTCACACAAGAGGATGCAACAGAACCACCGTTTCAAAATGAATATTGGGATCATAAAGAAAAAGGGATATACGTAGATATCGTTTCAGGTATTCCATTGTTTAGTTCACTTGATAAGTTTGATTCACACTGTGGTTGGCCAAGTTTTACAAAACCAATCCTTCAAGGGGAACTCGTAGAGAAAAAAGACTACACTCACGGAATGATTCGAATTGAAGTTCGAAGCTCCGAAGCTGATTCACATTTAGGACATGTTTTTGATGATGGTCCAGGAGAAAATGGTTTACGTTATTGTATTAATTCTGCATCACTTCGTTTTGTTCCTTATGACAAAATGGATGAAGAAGGCTATTCAGGGTATAAACAAATCTTTAATAGACAATAATTAGTATGAAAGAAGATGTCTGGTTATTTATCAGGCATTTTTTATTTGGTTCAATTCATGAATATTAATAATGTAGTTAAATCTTTTATAAAATAGGTTCTTTTTTAAAAGATTGTTGCTTTTAGGTTTTTGAATTAAAAGACAGAAGTTGATTGGAACGGAAGGGTGACGGGCTTCTGTGGGAGGCTCAGCTCACGCCCCAAGGAAAGCGATCATCCCTACGTTCCAATCAACTTACACATACTAAAATAGCAACAATGTATATGAAAAATAAAAAGTCATAAAAAAACTTAACTAAATTTTCAAAAAATAATGACAAATCATTTTTAGTTATGCTAAAATGAAATTGTCACAGGTTGTTCACAATTTGGACACAATTATAAGGAGGGATATCAATGAATTTTTCAGATCATAAAATCGTTACCTTATACACTACTTTATCACGAGTTATCTTTTTTATTGGACTTATCCTTTTTATATCTTGTTTTTCTGTAAGCGCTTTACATGGCAATTTCATTTTATTAACAATAAGTATTTCAATAATGGGTACATGCTCTACATTATTTGTTCTAGGCCTATTTTTAGGTTTAATGTTTTCGGTACCTTCAAATAAATGAAAAGATAAAAAGTAGAAAAGTTATCCTTTTAGCTGATCAGCTAAGACGATAACTTTTTTTATTGGCTAAAATCCGTTATATCCATCACTTTCTGAAAATTTGTAATTCGTGGTATAATTAAAAACATGTTTTTCAAACTAGGGGGTGCTGCAGTAGATGGGGATATTTAAAAAATTAATTGGCATGGACAAAAATGTATGGATTCGTGTGATTGGAGAAACAGTGACGAATAGTGCGATGATGATGCTTATGCCATTTTTTGCTTTATATCTACAAAATAAAGTAGATTCAATGTTGAAAGTAGGATTTATTATGGCTATTTCACCAATTTCCTCATTATTTGGCTCAATGATTGGTGGAAGATTAGCAGATATATATGGAAGAAAGAAAATGATGGTTTTTTCAACAATTGCATCGGCTATTATATTATTCTGTTTTTCATTAGTCGATGGGTATGGTGAGTTTCTTGTATTATCTGTACTGCTTGGAGTTAGCAATTCGTTTTTTAGCCCAGCTGCGTCAGCGATGGTGGCTGATGTAACAGAGCCAGAAAAGCGAACAGAAGCATACGGTTTATTACGTGTCGGTAATAATGTAGGAGCAGTTATTGGACCTTTAATCGGTACCTCTATTTACTTTCTTTCAAAGGATGCTCTATTTTATATTGCTGCAATCATTTTAAGTACTTATAGTATTGTGCAAGCTATTTATTTAAAAGAAACACTTCCTTCTTTGAAACAAGACAAAAAAGAAGTAGATACAAAGATTCCTTTTAAAAAAGTTGTTCGTATAGTTGCAACAGACCATCTATTATTCTTTTATATTGCAACTGGCATCATTATTGCAATGGGCTTCTCTCAAATTGAAGGGATGTTACCTCTCTATTTCAAACAAACGTTGACTTCAATTGGAAAGTGGAATCCATATCCTTTTTTAATGTCCTTTAATGGGATACTAGTTGTTCTTTTCCAATTCCCAATTTCTAGTTATTTATCAGATAAGCCAATTGGAAAAACGATGTATTATGGTACTTTATTGTTTGGTTTAGGTATCCTTTCGATTGGCCTTGCTCCTCATATGCTGGTGTCTTTCGGATTAAGTAAAATAGTGGGATTAATTATTTTGTTAGTCATTTATACGTATTACACTTTTGGAGAAATGGTGATGTCACCTGTTCAAACGACTTTTGTCGCAAACATTGCTCCTGAAGATTTACGTGCTACTTATATGGCAGTGGGAAGTATGAAATGGACAATTGGTGGATTTTTAGGACCGCTACTAGGTGGGTTCTTGTTTGATCGTGAGTTAGGTGTATGGTTATTCATTATATTAGGAACGGGTGTTGTAATATCAGGCATCTTATACAGATCACTTGATTCGAAAGTAGCGTTACGTGAAAAGGAAAAAGATATGGCAATTTAAAAAGGCTCTTTAGCAGTTTTTGTGGAATGGGTTTAACCTTACAAAAAATAATTTTAAAAAACGTTTGACGAATTCTGAAAATTTGAATATTATCTAATTAGATAACTATCGAATTAGGAGTTGAATTTCTTTGCAAGTAGATAAATTGGTCAACTATCATAAAGCTGTCGGTGATCCGACAAGACTTCGAATCATTGCACTTTTAAAAAATGAACCTCTTCACGGCCAAGCAATTGCACATAAACTAGGATTACAACCTTCAACCATCACTCACCATATCTCAAAACTACGTGATGTAGGTTTGGTGTATCAGCGAAGAGATGGAAATACGATTTATTTTTATTTAGACCAAAAGAAACTGGAGTATAGTTCTAGAGCAATTCTAAACATTGGCGAAGAACCTAGAACGAATCAAGAGTTGCAGGTCGATTTAAAAGAAAAGCTATCCATTATTAAAAATTTCTTTAACGAAGACGGTACATTGAAAAACATGCCAAGCCAACGGAAGAAGAAGGTTGTTATTTTAGCTTATTTAATAAGGCATTTAAAGCATGGGAAAGTCTATACGGAACAAGAAATAAACGAGTATATAAAAAAATATCATGTAGATTCCTCCATGATTCGTAGGGAATGGATTATGCACCATTTTATGTTTAGACAAAATAATGAATATGAGTTAAACCCAGAAGAAATGTGGCCAATGGTATTTTAAATTGAACGTCAAAAAAGGCGTTCAATTTTTTACTCATCTAATTCGATAAGTATCTAATTAGGAGGTGGATTTTTGAATTCAATCAAACTATTAAAAAATGAAGAAAATTACCGAAAACTGTTTTTTGCCGGGCTTATTAATGGAATTGGTGATCGTTTTAATCAAGTAGCATTATTTGCTTTTATTCTTTCAATTACTGGTTCGGGGTTTGCAATTGGGGCTGCATTATCTGTAAGAATCATTCCGTATTTAATTTTTGCCCCATATGGTAGCTGGCTTACTGGACGATTTTCTAAGAAAACAATCATGATTACAACGGACCTTGCGCGAGTTTTAGTTGCTTTATCATTTCTTCTTGTACGTACTGTTAATGATATATGGTTTATTTATGTTGGTTTATTTTTTCTAGCGGCAGGAGAAGCCATCTATCAACCTATTAGAAAAACAATGATTGTAGAAGAGGTTGAAGAAAAGAACTTATTGTCAGTCAATACATTAGAGCAGGTTTTGCTTGGGGTTGTCCTAGTATTCGGCTCTGCAACTGGTGGATTTGCATCCCATTTTTTTAGCCCACAATTCGTTTTCGTATTAAATTCCATTTCATTTCTTGTAGCAGGTTTTATTATATTTTTCATTCATACAAAACAGATGGAACAGTTAAAAGTCACAGAAAAACAGTCTTTGTGGCTAAATATGAAAAATGGATTTCTTTATTTAAAAAAGAATACAGTTCTTCTCAAGTTATTTATTATCGATCTTCTAATCCCACTAGCGGATGGAATGTTCAATGTTCTAATTAGTTTTTATGCCTTTAAGAAGTTTGAGCAAGGAGATGTAGGAATTGGGATTTTTTATGGGGCTCTAGGATTGGGTCTAATTATTAGTATGTGGGTACCGATTTCTCGTTTTACTCATTTGTTTAGGGCAGGTTCGATGGCTATGGTATTAGAGGGAGTTTTTCAATCAGTACTAAGTCAAACGAATTCATTTATTCTAGCTATTTGTCTATTTTCATTCATTTCTCTAAGTTCAGGAATTGGTAATGCAGCCTATGATACAGTATTAATGAAAACAACTGATAAGCAAGAAAGAGGATCCGTATTTGCCTTATTTGAAATGATTAGAAATGTCATGATTGGGTTATCGATGCTATCTGCGGGATTTTTATTAACTTATTTCCCGCCACAATTTTTAGGAATTGCTGCTGGATTGTTTTTTGTTCTAGTTGGAATATGTGCTTGCGTAGTTTCTTATTTTAGAAAGAAAGAATACCATTTGCAAAGTTATGAGATGGAGTATAACAATGAATAGATTGAGAGCATGTTTTGATTTGTTAAAATATGCTCTTTCTTTTTTGGTTTTTCTCAATGTTATGTCGGGGTTAAAACGGGTTTTTCTATACTTTCACACTTCAATTGCTTCTGCATAGTGTATAAAGAAATTAGGTTTCTACCCAGTTAAGGCTTATACACTTTTAAAGAAAGTGGTACAATAGGAGGAGCAATTAGTTAGTAGGGGGAACATCATGAAAATCAAGTTAGGTTTATTATACGGCGGTAAATCCGCAGAACATAAAGTTTCATTACAAACAGCTTTTGCTGTTATTTCTGCATTGGATCATTCGAAATTTGATGTGTTTCCAATATACATTACGGAACAAGGTGAATGGCTACAAGGTAAGAGAATTGAAGGTAAGGTAGAAAGCGTTGCTCACCTTAAATTTTCTCAAGATGATCAATTAGTAAAAGAAATCGCTCCTGTTGCATTAACTTCATCTATTATACCTGCATCTGCACAGCAAGATTCTTCAGAGCCAATTGACGTTATTTTCCCATTACTTCATGGACCAAATGGTGAAGATGGAACAGTACAAGGCTTACTAGAATTATTAAACATTCCTTACGCTGGAAATGGCGTGTTAGCATCTGCTGCTGGGATGGATAAAGTAATTATGAAAAACTTATTCGCTCAAGCTGGAATTCCTCAAGCGAAATATGTTCATTTCTTAAAAACAGAGTGGAAAGCAAATCCAGAAAGTACTTACGAAGCTGTTGAAAAAGAATTAGGCTACCCAGTTTTCGTTAAACCAGCAAACTTAGGTTCAAGTGTAGGGATTAGTAAAGCGAAAAATCGTGAATCACTAATTGCTGCATTTGAAGAGGCTTTCCAATTCGATCGTAAAATTATTATTGAAGAAAACATCGTTGGAAGAGAAATTGAAATCGGTGTTTTAGGTAACGACAAAGTTGCATGTTCTGTCGTTGGGGAGATTAAACCATCTGTTGAATTTTATGACTACAATGCGAAATACGAAAGTGGAGAAACTGGCTTAATTATTCCTGCGCAAGTTGAAGAAGAAGTGTATGAAAAAATTAAACACTATGCTGAAGTAGCATTTAAAGCGATCGATGGTTCTGGATTAACTCGTGCAGATTTCTTCGTAACAGAAGATGGTGGCGTATTAATTAATGAAGTTAATACTATGCCAGGTTTCACACCATTTAGTATGTATCCTCAGTTATGGCAGGCTTCAGGATTATCTTATCCAGCATTAATTGAGAAGTTAATTGATCTTGCAATTGAGCGTCACGAACAAAAACAACAAATTAAATATAATATTTAATAACAAATGAACAAGGCTGACCGAATAGAAAAGTGCACCTGCACCGAATGGTCAGTCTTTTCTACGGAAAGAATGAAGAGAGAATGGAGTGGTCATGATGGGGATTAAACGTACAGTAGCACAAATAGCTCATATGATTCCAGGAAGTACATTGATCGGAAATTCTGTTGAAATAAATGGTGTATCAACAGATTCAAGAGAAAATTTACAAGGTAAATTGTTTATTCCAATTAAGGGAGAAAAATTTGATGCTCACCAGTTTTTACAACAAGCAATTGAAAATGGTGCAGCAGCAGTCTTATGCTCAAAAAGTTTTGAAAACGTACCTACAAATGTACCTGTTGTTTTAGTAGAAGATACATTAGAAGGACTACAACAATTAGCAAAAAGCTATTTAAACGAATGGAACGGAAAAGTAGTTGGCATTACAGGTAGTAATGGGAAAACTTCAACGAAAGATATTTTAACAAGTATACTTTCAGCTAAATATAAAGTACATAAGACACAAGGTAACTATAATAATCATATTGGTCTACCATTAACGGTTCTTGCAATGGACGAAGATACGGAAGTTGCTGTACTAGAGATGGGTATGAGTAACTTTGGTGAAATTGAATTACTTACGAAAATAGCGAATCCTGATGCAGCAATTATTACAAATATTGGTGAATCTCATATGATGGAGCTAGGATCTCGCGCAGGTATTGCAAAAGCAAAACTTGAAATTGCAGAGGGTTTAAAAGAAAACGGTACTTTATTGATTAATGGGGATGAACCATTATTAATTGATGGAGTAAAAGGTATACCTTTTAAAGGAAACATTGAAACATTTGGATTTAATCATAGTAACCTTTTGTTCCCAACAACCTTTGAATTAACAGAAAATGGTAGTTCTTTCGAGGTTAATCAAATAGAGAATAATACATTAACTTTGTCTGTTTTAGGAAAACATAATATCAGTAACACATTAGCTGCTATTGGTGTTGCAATGAAATTTGGCTTAACTTCTGCTGAAATTGAAAATGGATTAGGAAAATTAGAGCTGACAAAAATGCGAATGGAATTACTAAAAGCACCAAATGGTGTAACGGTAATTAATGATGCGTATAATGCTAGCCCGACTTCAATGAAAGCAGCAATTGATTTAGTTGCGGATTTAAAAGGATTTGCTCGTAAGTTTGTTGTATTCGGAGATATGCTTGAACTTGGTGATCTAGAAGTAGCTTTCCATGAGGAAATTGGTAGTGAAGTTGCATCGAAAGGGATTGATTATCTTTACACATATGGTGAACTAGCTTCAAATGGTGCAGCGGTAGCGAAAAAAGTGATGGGTGAATCAAGAGTCAAATCATACCAAGATAAAGAAAAATTAATCCAGGATTTATTACAAACTGCAAAAGAAAATGATCTAATAGTTGTTAAGGCTTCACGTGGGATGAAATTAGAAGAAGTTGTAAATGCAATTTTAGATAAATAAGTCTGAGGAGAAACTGAAATGGATCAGGCATTAATTAAAAAACTTAAGTTAAACGTTGATGAGAAAGCACTTATTTTAAATGCCCCTGAAGAATATCTATTATCAGCAAATGATTCTCTTGGTGAAAATCTTCATACAGAAGGCCAAGGAGAGTATTCTTTTGTTCAAGCATTTTTATTTTCGAAAGATGATGTTGATAAATTTGCAAAGGTAGCTGTTTCTGCAAGTAATGACGGTACTATGCTGTGGTTTTGCTATCCAAAAAAGAGCTCGAAAATAAAAACTGATATTACACGTGATCAGGGCTGGGAAACGTTAGAGAAATTAGGCAATGTGGGAGTTTCGCTAATATCAATTGATGATACTTGGTCTGCGATGCGTTTTCGTAGGGTAGAGCTTACAAAAACGGCACGAAGAACGTCTACTACACCTAAAACAGAAAAAAATGCTCAAACTAATAAGGTAGTAGAAGTACCAGAAGATTTACAACAAGTCCTAAAAGAAAATCCAGAATGTGAACTATTCTTTACGAATTTAGCGTATACACATCGTAAAGAATACGTAAATTGGATCACTAGTGCTAAGCGTGAAGAGACTAGAAATAAGCGAATTGTTGGAACAATTGAGCGTTTAAAGAAGGGGAATAAAAATCCAACAATTAAACTATAGGTGGTTTGCTTTTTATTCTATTTATAAGTATAATGAGTAGATATTGTTTCCTTTTTATTTTGCTACGGAACATTGATATCCACTAAAAATGAACCTTC
>Ga0187780_10001075_pt1 | contig 20527 bp, 21 predicted proteins | sample 1015_Q2_SP10_20__FD_132429 | JGI IMG/M metagenome (GOLD analysis project Ga0187780, IMG submission 132429) | Tropical peat soil microbial communities from peatlands in Department of Meta, Colombia - 1015_Q2_SP10_20_MG | ecosystem: Environmental > Terrestrial > Soil > Wetlands > Peat | place...
GCCCGCCGGAGAGGGCGCTTGAGACACGGCCCATGACCGCCGGCGCCGCGCCCTTCACATGGCAACGCACGACGTCCTTGCCCGCAGCGTCCGCGGCCTTGGCGAAGGTGGCCATCAGCTTGTAGGTGGGGTCGAACGGCAGCGTCGCAAGTCGTGGGTAGCGCGCGCGGGTGGCCTGCAGGTCGAGGCCGGCCTTGTGGGCGAGCACCAGCAGCGCGCCCTCGGTCGGGTCGCCGACGACGTTGCCGTCTTCCAGCTTCGCGTCGCTGGCGATCACATAGGGCAGGATCGCGTCGTCGATCGCGTCCGAGGAGCCGGCGGCATGGTGAACTGAGCCCTCGAGCTCGTAGCCGCTGCCGGAGATCGTGTAGCGGTCGGTGGGGTCGATGACCTCGACCGCGGTCATCTGGTTCATCGTCAGAGTCCCGGTCTTGTCCGAGTTGACCGCCGAGGTCGAACCCAGCGTCTCGACCGAGGCGAGGTCCTTGAGCACCGCGCCGTGTTCGGCCAGGTCAGCGGCGCCGACCGAGAGGATCACCTGCAGCACCGTCGGCATCGCCTCGGGGATCGAGGCGATCGCGAGCGCGATCGCGCTCGTGAACACGACGGTCGCGCTACTGCCGCGCTGCGCGCCCAGCACGAACATGATCACCATCGTGATCCCGGCGGCCGCGGCGATCCACAGTGTCAGCGTGTTCAGCTGCCTGGTAAGCGGCGTCTGCTCCTGCGCGGTGCTCGCCAGCATGCCGGCGATCTTTCCGACCTGCGTGTCGGCGCCGGTAGCGGTCACGACCATCACCGCGCTGCCGTGCGTGACGGGCGTGTGCATGAACGCCATGTCGGTCTGATCGGCGGGAGCGAGGTCCGTGCCCTGCGGCGCTGCGACCCCCTTGGCGACCGGCACGCTCTCGCCTGTGAGCGCGGACTCATCGATCTGCAGCGAGCTCGCCTCGATGATGCGCCCGTCGGCTGGCACCTCGTCGCCGGCGGCCAGCAGCACGATGTCACCGACGACGACCTCCTCGGCGGCGATCTCGGCCTCCAAGCCGTCACGGCGCACGCGCGCGCTCGCCTTGACCATCGCCTTCAGCGCGTTCATCGCGCTTTCGGCCTTGCCCTCTTGACGCAGGCCCACGGTCGCGTTGACCACGGTTATCACCAGCAGCAATACGCCCGTGCTCCACTCCTTGATCGCGAGCGACACGATCGCGGCAGCGACAAGGATCATCTGCATGTAGCTGCGGTACTGGCCGGCGAAGCGCTTCCAGCCGGGCATCTGCTGCTCGACCGGCAAGGCGTTGGGACCGTTACGCTCGAGCAGCTCGGCGGCGTGCTGGCTGGAGAGCCCCGCCGCCGGATCGACCTCGAGCCTGGCGGTCAACTGTTCGGTCGGCAGGCTGTACCACTGTTCAGCGGCTTGGCCGACCGAGGGTCTGGCCGCCGTGGCCATGATCAGTCGCTCCGTCCTGCGTCCGCCTCGTCCGCGCTGCTCGTCGCTGTGGCCACTCGAACCTCGGCTCGCCCGTTATGGTGGCCTGCCTTTGCCGCTTGGCGCTGCTGCTCGAAGGGGTCCGCCGCGGCGCCCTTAGGCGCCTGTGCCTCGAGCGTTTCCCTGACTTCGCGCAACGCCTGGCGCTGCTGCTTGGTCACGCGCGGGAAGCGCGGGTCGATCTCCATCAAAGTGTGAACCAGCACCGACGCTGTGCCGATGCGCGCGAACCACTTGCGGTCGGCCGGTATCACGTGCCAGGGCGCCCACTTCGTGCTGGTGTGCGAGAGTGCCTCTGAGGCGGCCGCCTGATAGTCATCCCAGCGTTCGCGCTCGCGCAGATCCGCGGCCGAGAACTTCCAGTTGTGATCGGGCAGGTCGATCCTGCGCAGCAGGCGTGTGCGCTGCTCCTCTTTGGAGATGTTCAGGAAGAGCTTGACGATGCGCACCCCGTTGTCGGTGAGATAGCGCTCCCAGTCGTTGATCTCGCGATAGCGCCGCTGCCACACGTCGCCGCGCTTGGCGGCCGCCGGCAGTTTCTGGCGATCCAGGTTCTCGGGATGCACTCGCACCACGAGCACCTCCTCATAGTGGGAGCGATTGAAGATCCCGATCTCGCCGCGCTCTGGCAGACGCTGCGCGTAGCGCCATAGGAAATCGTGATCGAGCTCCTCAGCGGAGGGAACCTTGAAGCTGTGTACGCGCACGCCCTGCGGATTGACGCCGCTCATCACGTGGCGGATCGTGCCGTCCTTGCCAGCCGTGTCGAGCGCCTGCAGCACGACGAGCACGCCCCAGGTGTCCTGCGCTGCGAGCCGCGCCTGATATTCCGAGAGCATCTGCACCCCCTCGGCGAGCAGCTGCCTACCGTCTCGCTTCTTCTTCACGCCCGCCTTGAAGGCGGGGTCGAAGTCCTTGCCGAGCGTGACCCGCGAGCCTGGCCTGACCAGGAACGGTGCGATGAACTGCTCCAGCCGCTTGCGACGCTTGTCGTTCATGGGCGCTACGCAGCCACCATAGTGGCCAGGGCCTCGTGTTCTGCTTCCTCGTAGTCGCCTTCGACCCGCTTGGTTGTGAACTTCCTGGCCTTGGCGGCGGCTTTCTGGACGCGGTCGGCGTCCTTGTTGATCCCGATCACGATCAGCGCGGCCGTGCCCTGATCCAGCGTTTCGCCCAGCTCGCGAACGTCGCGCCGGCTGATCCCGCGCGCGACGTGTCCGATCCAGGCCCCGAGGCCGGCGCCGCCCGCGGCGACCAGCGTAGGCATCGCGACCGGAGCTGCCACAGCGATCGCTGCACCGGCGGCGAGCCCCAGCCAGCCGCCGTGCTGTGTCGGCTTCTCGGTCTTGCGCACCTTGACCGTTCCGTCGGGCTCGTGGCTCACGACGGCTGCGTCGTAGGAGCCGATGATGTCGGCTGAGTGCAGCGCCTTGATCGCGTCGTAGTCGGCTTCGGCACTCTGCAGATCCTCATAGACACCTGCATAGAAGAACATGGGTTTGTTCATCACTCTGCACCTCTCTGGGGTCCAGACTGCGACCACCTTCGCGTTGAATATCCACAAGCTGCGCGCTGAGGGGCGGAATCGCATCACCCACTTCGGGTCATGTCGGATTTCTAGGCCGGCGTAGCGCGCTCGACGCTCATCCGGTTGGGGTGATGCGCGCGCACCCCCGGCGACCTAGCGTCGCTTGACAGAACGGCTCTCACCATCCATCTGAAACGCGAAAGGACAAGCACATGCCAGCTGTCGCCCAGGACACCCATGACACCTTCGCCGGCATCGCGCGGGGCGACGCCGACGCGCTGGAAACGGCGATCGGGCTGCGCGAAGCGGCGCGCGAGCGTACCGGTCTGGACGGGCGCACATTCTCGCTCGTGAAAATCGCGGCCCTGATCGCACTGGATGCCGCTCCCGCCTCCTACGCGTGGCAGATCGCCAACGCGCTCGACGAAGACGTGGAACCCGAGGAGCTGCTTGGGGTGTTGATGGCGGTCGCTCCACAGGTGGGTGGGCCGCGCGTGATCGCCGCGGCATCGGAGATGATGCTGGCGCTCGGCCTGCCGCTCCCCGAAGGCGTCTGAGGAGGGTGCGCGATGCCATTGGTCAGGCGACGTAGGCCACTGTTGCGGGCGGCAGGCACGGCGGCAATCGGAGGCGCTGCCTACCACGCAGGCAAGCGCAGCGGTGCGAGCGCGGCTGCGCAAGAGCCCCCGCCGCAGGCCAGCTACAGCCCGCCGGCGCCATCCGCCGGGCCGGGCCTCTCGGCCGAGTCGATCGAACACCTGCAGGAGCTAGGCCGGCTGCACGAGCAGGGCATCCTCACCGACGAGGAGTTCGAGCAGCAGAAGCAGCGCTATCTGAACCCGGAGTGAGGCACAGATGTCGACTTCCGGAGTAGTCCTGCTCGGCGCTCTGTATGTGGTGCTGTTCTTCGTGCTAGGGCTGATGTCGATCCGCAAGGGGCACTGGATCATGTTCATCGTCGGGATCTTTCTGCCGCTGTTCTGGGTCATCGGCGCGTTGATGCCTCCCACGCGACCGTAGCGCGGAGCCGAGCTGGGCGAGGAGCCGTGAGCGGCGCTGGCGACGGGCTCCTCAACGCGCGGCCGCTCCTGGTGCTGTCGCACGAGCTGCCGTTGCCGGCCCCGACTCGCATCGAGCTCGTCGCTGAGGCTGGTCGTCGCGGTGTGAGCGTCGCGACGTTTGGCGAGCAGGACAGGTTGCGCGGTGTCGCCGGCGCGGTCGACGCCCGCGACGCCAATGCGATCGCCGTGTGCGGTCATGCGGGCATGCAGGCGACTGTCGCGGCCGTGGCCGCCGGGCGCGGGCTGCCGTTCGCGTGCATCCCGTCGGGACCGGACGATCTGCTCGCACGCGACATCAATGGCGGTTGTAAGGATCCAGAGCCGGCGCTCACGCGCTTTCTCACGGGCGAGGAGTGCGACATGGATATCGCCGAGGTCAATGGGATCGCGTTTGTCAACTACGTTGCGCTGGGCTTGTGTGTAGGGCCGCTCGCACCAGCCGCCGGCGAGCTCGCCAACGCGCCTTTCGAGGGCAGGGCGCAGGTGCGACGTACGCGCGCGTCGGGTGTGCGGCGCCTGGCGAGGGACGACGATCGTCGCCTCACGCCGGCGCTGCTCATATGCAACAACTGCTTCGACATGCAAGGGCTGCTGCTCGGCTGCAGGCGACAGATTGACGCCGGAGTGCTTGGCATCGTCATCTCGGAGCCTGGAGCGGGGGAGTGTCTGGAGCGCTGCCACATGAGCTGGCGCCACTCTGCCTCGAGCTGCCTCGAGCTGGCCGCAGACGGTCCCGTGCTAGCCGACGTCGACGGCTGTCAGAGACTGCTTCACCCGCCGCTGCGATTCCGCATCATGCCCGGCGCTTTGCGTGTACGCGGATCTATGCGCATGCGCACTCCGTAGTTCACCAGACAAGAAGAGCGTTTAACCCGAAATGGGTGGTGCGCGCACCCCTTGTGCTGGCCAGTGCACTCCCTTGTTGGCAGAGCGGGGATTGGCAATGCTACGTGTCTTCCCTGCGTCTAATGCGATTGGGAGTGAGGCATATGCAGACGCTCGATTCCGGGGCCATCAGGCCCACACGTCGCCGCGGTGGTCGTTCGCAGAAGGCTCACCGTGACAGTGATCCACAGGACGCGGCCGCCCGGACGGCGAGCTCACCGCGCCGCAACGCAGCTGCCCCGCAGCAAGTTGGCGCCGCGGCGTTGCTGCAAAGCAACCACGCCCCGCCCGCGCTTGCGGCGCGATACATCTCGCGCCCGCGACTGGTGCGACGCCTGCGCGAGGAGCGCGAAGCAACGACGATCGTGCTCGCCGCGCCTGCCGGCTACGGCAAGTCGAGCTTGCTCGCGGAGTGGGCCGAAAGCGACAGTCGCCCGTTCGCATGGCTGGATCTGAGTCGCGAGCCAGACGATCCCGCTCAGCTGCGACGTGCGCTCGCGCGAGCGCTGCGCTGGTTGCTCGCCGGCGGCGAAGCGGGCCAAGTCGCAGACCACGACCAGCCCGCTGTCGGTGGTGAAGCGCAGGCGCCGACGCTCTCCGAGCTGCTGGCATTGGCCGACGTGGTCGCCGAGTGCGGACGAGGCGGCGTGCTCGTGCTCGACGACGTCAATCGTCTGTGTGCGGTCGAGTCACTCGAGCTGCTCGCCGAGCTCGCGCGAGGGATTGCGCCGCCGTTGATGCTGGCGTTGGCCTCCCGCGGAGAGCCGCCGCTGCGGCTCGGTCGCCTGCGCGCGGCCCACAGCCTGCTGGAGCTCGGTCCGCTCGAGCTCGCGATGACCTCATATGAGGCCTACCAGGTGCTCGAGGCCGTCGGGGTGCAGCTGGCTGAAGATGCGCTCGAGCGTCTCGTGGATCGCACCGAGGGCTGGCCGGTCGCGCTGCATCTCGCAGCGTTGTCGCTGCAGGCGGGCGTGGACGCGGGGACCGAGGATGCGCAGCCGGCGGCCGGTGAGCATGCGATCGCCGAGTACGTCAACGAGGAGATACTCGCGTCACTGCGGGCTGACGCTCGCGGCCTGCTGATGCGCACCGCGGTGCTGGAGCAACTCTCGGGCGAGCTCTGCGATGTGCTGCTCGATCGCCGTGGCACGGGGCAGACGTTGCGTGAGCTCGCGGCCGCCACCGGCATGTTGATACCGCAGAACTCCGCTCACACTTGGTACCGCTGCCACTCGGTCTTGCGCGATGTGCTGCGTTCAGAGATGGAGAGCCGCGAACCGGGTGAGATCCCACCGCTGCACGCCCGCGCGAGTGACTGGTTTGCCGCACGGGGCGAGATCGACCGCGCGCTGGACCACGCCGTCGCCGCGCGCGATGCCGACCGCGCGGGAAGCCTGCTGTGGGATCACGCCCCGCGCTTGCTGAGCGTCAACGACGCGCAGGTGCGGTCCTGGCTGAGCGCTTTCACGTCAGATGAGATCGCATCGTGTGCACGCCTGTCTCTCGCCGCGGCCTACAACCACCTCGCCGCCGGTGACCTCGTGACCGCCAGGCACTGGGCGCTGGTCGGCGCGGAATCCCTCGAGCACGCGGCGCACGGCGCTGGCTCGTCCTCGCTGCTGGCGGGCGTATGCCTGATCGAAGCGGCCGCCGGCTCGGGCGGCGCGGAGCAGGTGATCGCGAGCGCCGAGCGCGCCGACGGCCTCGTCGGCGACGCGAGCCCGCTACGACCCATGTGCTGTCTGCTGCGCGGTATCGCCCTGCACTTGGCTGGAGAGCGTGAGCGCGCTCACGAGCTGCTCGAGCAGGCGGTCGAGGGCTGCGCCGGCACGCTGCCGGTCGTCGAGGCGCTCGGCCTCACACAGCTGGCGCTGATGGACGTCGAAGACGGCGACTGGGAGCAGGCCGAAGACCGCACCGACCGCGCGCTGGCTGGCCTGACAGCCCACGACCTGGACGCGCAGCCGACCGCCGCGCTGACGCTCGCCGTGAGCGCGTTGGTGATGAGCCGACGTGGAGTCGCCGACGGAGCCAGGCGTGAACTGACGTCTGCGACGCGGCTGCTCGAGTCGCTTGGCAGCTACATGCCCTGGTATGAAGTCGAGACGCGCATCGTGATGGCGCGCGCGAGCACGCGGCTCGCCGACGTCGCCAACGCGCGCTCGCTGCTCTCCCAGGCTTCGCGCTGGGCGCGCAGGACGCGCCCGCTGCCCTGCTTCGTGCGGTGGTTGGACGACGCCTGGGGCGACATCGACGAGGTCAGCGCCGCAGCACTGAGTGGCCCGGGCTCATTGACGATGGCCGAGCTGCGCGTGCTTCGCTTCCTGCCAACGCATCTCTCGTTCCGCGAGATCGGCGAGCGCCTGCATGTCTCCGGCAACACGGTCAAGAGCCAAGCGCATGCCGTCTACGCCAAGCTCGGGGCGGCCTCTCGTTCGGAGGCCGTGGCGCACGCCTCGGCGCTGGGCCTGATCGACGTCCAGGTCATCTGACCCGACATCGACGCCCAACTCATCTGACGAGGACCCACGTCGTGTGAGGAAAAAAGCACCCGACCGCCGGGGGACGGTCGGGTGCCTGGGGTGGGGAGTTGCGGACTTCTGGAGCTCCTTGGCGTAGAGGGAGCCGGAGCGCCGTGTGAACAAGCTAAGCGGGCGAGGATTCGCTCGCCTCACCCGAAGCGGATGAATCTTCGTGGGCAGAAACCACTCGGGACGAATCAGTGTTTATCCCTGATGGCTAGGAGCCAGATGTGTTCTACCGTGATAAACGGGCTATTTCGCAAAAGTGCCGCTGGCTCGGCGGGGCGGGCCCGTCAAGGATGGATCACAGACCGCGACGGCGCGCGATATCACTGGAGTTGGCGGGGACCATGCCTGTAGCACGAGCAACGTCGCGAAGTACCCGATCGTTGGAGCCGGCGCCGTTGCTGGCGCCTGTATCAGGGCTCTCGGCGGCGCTCAGGCGCATGCGCCCGCTCTCGCTGCTGAGGAGTCCGTCGCAGGTTCTCGCCGTCGCCGTGATCGGCGCAGGCGTGGTCGCCTACCTAACCGCGCAGAACGCCCAAGCAGCGCCGCCGCACCTCGCCGTCGCGGGACGCATCTTGATCATCTTCCTGCTGGTCGTCGCGGGAGTTCAGGCGCAGACGGATCAGACGCGAGCCGAGATGGGGCGCAAGTTGGTGGCCGCCGGGTTGTTCGCGTGCGTGTGGCTGCTCAACGGCTCGGCCAACCCGGCCGCGTTCAGTCTCGGCCTGTTGTGCTCCGCGCTGGCTCCGGCCGTAGGCTGCTATCTGCTGCTCGCGCACCCGCGGGGGAGCATGCGCGTGCCCGGCGAAGCACGCTTCTTGCTCGTGTGCGCGTCCGTGATGCTCGCCTGCTGGGCCGCGCTGCTATTGACCGGCACGCAGCCCCCGCTCGTGACGCCGCTGCTGCGCTGCACGAACCATTGCCCCGCAAACGTGCTGTACCTCGGGTTCACGACGCCGGCGGCCGGCGTGCTGAAGGGGATCGAGGTCACCGCCTGGGTCGTGTTGACGGCTGGCACGCTCGCGATCCTCGTGCGCAGGCTGGTGGGTGCGAACCGCCCAGCGAGGCGCATGATGGCGCCGATCGTGCTCGCCGGCGCAGCCAACGCGACACTCTTGGCGGGCTTTATGCTGACGCGGTATGCGGGCCTGCCGGCGGCCAGCGCATTTGGGACCGCGTACGTCGCCGTGTTCATCGCGATCCCGCTGGCGATCCTCTGGGGGCTCGACCTCGAGCGTCTGGTGATGGGCGATGCGCTGGCGACGTTCGTCAACCGGCTGACGGTCTCCGAGCCCGCGGATGTCGGGATGTTGATGGCCGAGGCGCTGCACGACCCGAGCCTGCAGATCCTGTTCACGAGGGACGGCTTCGATGGCTACGTAAACAGCTCGGGTGCGCCGGTGGACATCGCATTAAGAGAGCCCTGGCAGGCCGCTGTCAGCATCGAGCACGAGAAGCTGCCGCTGGCGACTGTGTTGTTCGACCGCGAGCTCAGCGATCAGCGCCGCTTCGTGCAAGCGGCGGGCGACGCCGCGATGATGTGGCTGCAGAAGGCGCGCCTGGAGGCCGAGCTTGCGGCCACGACGCGCGAGCTGCAAGGCTCGCGCCGGCGGCTGGTCCACGCGGCCGTGTCAGAGCGCCAGCGCATTCAGCGCGACCTGCACGACAGCGCACAACAGCGTCTGGTCGGCCTGCGCGTCAGGCTCGGGGTCGCGCTGCGCTATGTGGGCAGCGATCCACGGCGGGCCGAACAGACGCTCGCGGGCATGCAGTCGGAGCTCGAGGACACGCTCGGCGAGGTACGCTCGCTCGTCAACGGCGTCTACCCGCCTGTGCTGAGCGACTATGGGCTCGGCAAAGCATTGCAGGCAGCTGCTCGTCGCTGCTCAGCGCCCGTGTCGCTGTGCGTGGACGAGCGCGCGCGCTATCCGCGAGACGTCGAGGGCGCGGTGTACTTCACCTGCCTGGAGGCGATGCAGAATGCCGACAAGCACGCCGGTCCGGACACGCGGGTGCAGCTGCGCCTGCACGACGACGGTGGGCGGCTGTGCTTCGAAGTGCGCGACTCGGGCGCCGGCTTTGACGAGCGCCGCCGCGGCGACGGCGCCGGTCTGCTCAACATGCGCGACCGCATCGCCGCGGTCGGCGGCACGCTGACGATCAGCTCGTCGGTCGGCGAGGGTACGGTCGTGGCCGGAGCGATCCCCGTCAGCACGCTCCCGCGCCGGCGCACGCTCGACGCCAGCGGTCTGGGCCGGACGGCGCGCGATGAGCGAGGTTGAACGCGCTCATGCGGGCGCACGGGGCACTCTGTTCGCGACTGCCTTTGCGCAGTCACGTAACCCGCTGGCGCTGCTCGACGCGCGTCGCAGGCACGTGGACGTCAATGACGCATACCTCGCGCTGCTGCACTATTCGCGCGAGCAACTGCTTGGGCGCCCCGTCTACGAGTTGGTGCTGGCCAGCCCCACGGCGACGTCCGAGCAGTGGCGCGCAGCGCTTGAGAGCGGTCGCTTCACCGGGCAGGGGTGGCTTGGATCTGCAGACGGCGGACGCGTGGCGGTTCAGTGGGCGGCGAGCGTCGAGAGCGTCACAGGCCGGCGCCTGGTCCTGTTCGTGGCCCTCAACATGGCTCGCGTGGGTGCGCAGCGTCGTGCGCCTGAAGCCGAGCGCCTGAACCGCTTGCCGCTGACCAGGCGCGAGCTCGAGATCGTGCGGCTTGTGGCGCTGGGCAATACGGGTCCAGAGATCGCCGCCGAGCTGCACATCGCAGGCGACACCGTGCGCACCCACGCACGCAACGCGATGATCAAGCTCGGCGCGCGCTCGCGTGCCCAGCTCGTGGCGAAGAGCATCGGCGAGGGGCTGATCCTTGATCCGGCCCGCGGAATGTGATGTCAGCAAGTCCCGCAAGCACGCTGCGCGTCGTAATGGCCGACGACTCGGCGGTGATCCGCGAGGGTCTAACCGCGATGCTCGCCGACGAGCCGGACGTGGAGCTCGTCGGGGTGTGCGGCGACGGCAATGAGCTCGAACGGCTGATCGCCGCACAGCATCCGGACGTCGTGATCGCCGACATCCGCATGCCGCCGTCCGGCGAGCACGAGGGCATTCGCATCGCCGCGCGACTGCGTGAGACAGACCCGCGTGTCGGCGTGGTGATTCTCAGCCAGCACGTTGAGCCCGACTACGCGATGGACCTGATGAGCTCGGGCACGAACGGGCGGGCGTACCTGCTCAAGGACCGGGTGTCGAACGCGGGCGAGCTCGTGCGCGCGATCCACGCGGTCGCCGAGGGCCGCTCGGCGATCGATCCGCTGATTGTGGACGCGCTGATCGCGGCGCGCACGCGGGATCGATACTCGCAACTGGATCAGCTGACCCAGCGCGAGCTGCAGATCCTGGCGCAGATCGCCGAGGGCAAGAGCAACGCGGCGATCGCCCGCTCGCTCGTCTTGACCAAGCGGGCCGTCGAGAAGCACGTCAACTCGATCTTCGCCAAGCTCGATCTGCCTGATCCGGCGAACGTCAGTCGCCGTGTGATGGCGGCGCTGATGTTCCTCGCCGATGGGGCCGAGCTCGGCGGGCAGCCGCACGGCTCTGAGCGGAACTAGCCGAGAACTAGCCGCGCTTGAACGGCCACGACGTGCGCAGCTGCGCCAGCGCCTGGCCGGGCTGCACGTCGGCGAACTCCGCCGCGGTCTGGCGGCGCAGCACGGCCACGCCGAGCGCGGCCAGCGCGGCGAAGCCGAGCACCGGCAACAGCTGCCGGGTCGCCGGCGTGGGTCCCCAGAACACGATCAACAGCAGCAGCAGGCCGGCGACGACGTAGGAGCCGCTCGGATGCGTGCGCAGCCACGGCGCGGCCGCCATGCGCAGGAACCTCGCCGGCCGCGTCGGTCCCGCCAGCCACGCGGCGCACACGAGCACCAGCCCGTAGAGGACCATCGCGATCGCGATGTCGTATAGCAGCGAAGTGCCGATCGACCAGCTGGACTGCGCTGCCGGTTTGAAGCTCGGGTTCTTGACGAGGCCGTTGACGACCGCTTCGCCGCCGACGCGGCGAACCAGCAGCAGCGCCACGCCGACGCCGAAGAAGCACCAGCCGGTCGAGCGCAGCGCGAGTCGGCGCCAGCCCTGCGCGAGCCTGACCGCGACGGCGAACATCGCAAGCGCGAGCAGCGGCAGCACGAGCGCGAGCCCCTTGATCGCTTTGACGATGTCCTGTGCGGTGCGCAGCTGGTTTGAGCGCATAATCACGATCCGTCCGCCGTTGGCGGGCAGTTTCAAGCCGAGCTTCGCTTCCGCCGTGGAGCGGGCCGCGGCGCCGCCGCCGCCGGCTAGCTTCGCGCGAGCGCCTTCGAGCTGGTTGGAGAGGCCGAGCTGCGCGGCCAGATCGGTGACGAGTTCGTGCAGGTTCAGCGCGACTTCGCCGCCGCCGGTGGACAGCTTCTTGCCGCCTCCATTGAGAATGCGCAGCAGCGTTTGGTGTGCGCCTTGGTTGGCGCGGCGCCACAGCGCCTGCACCTGCGAGGTCGCCAGCAGCTCCGGCACTGCGCGATCGGCGACCTGCCGCAGCCCGGCAGACAACGGTCCGGCGAGACCCTGCAGCTGCGTCGGCAGCGCCGTCTGCAGCCTGGCGGGGACGTTGGCCGAGGTGAACAGTTCGTTGACCAGGTAGACGCTCAACGCTTCCTGCACGTGCGGGTCGGCGAGCAGGCGACTGCTGGTGTTAGTCCAGTTGTTGGTGTTTAGCACCTGCCGGTTGACCCACACCGCGAAGCACGCCCAGAAGCCGATCAGCGTCGCCAGCGCGAGCAGCGTGCCGACGATCACCCGGTGGCGGCGCGCCGGCGTGGCGGGCGCGGCGGCCGTGGCCGGAGCTGCGGTGTCGGCTGCGGCGACGCTGCTCATGCGCGCAGCATCTGGCGCCCGCGGACGCGCCGCATCATCCCATTTGTGTGATGCGCACGCTGTTGCGGCGCCTAGCCTGATCACAAATGGGTTTCCGCAATGGGGACCGATCTCAAAAGGAGGCACTCCCTCATGAGCAACGGACATGCGGTCGCCGACACGGGTAGCCAGCCAGCGCGCGCGGAACCGCGGTACAGCGAATACGAGGAGACCAAGGGCTACGGGTGGGTCATCTTCGCCGGCGTGCTGATCATGATTGCCGGCACGATGAACATCATCTACGGGATCGCGGCGATCGCCGAATCGCACTTCTACATCGGCAACACGCACTTCATCATCAGCGAACTGAAAACCTGGGGATGGGTCGTAATGCTGATCGGCGTGTTCGAGGTGTGCGTGGCAGTTGGCATCTGGGCACAGTCGGCGTGGGCGCGATGGACGGGCGTGGCGATCGCCGGGCTTAACGCGATCGCCCAGCTGATCTTCATTCCCGCCTACCCGTGGCTGTCGCTTGCGATCTTCACGCTCGACATCCTCGTCATCTACGGGCTGGTCGCCTACGGCGGCAGGTTGGAAACCGCGGCCTGACGAGAGGCGCCCAACGACACGTGAGCACAGCCACAGAGCAGGCGTTGGGCGTCGGCTCGGAGGTGGGCACGCTGCGCACGGTGATGGTTCACCGACCGGATCTCGCGCACGAACGCCTGTCCCCGAGCAACTGCCACGAGCTGCTGTTCGACGACGTGCTCTGGGTCAGGCGCGCGCGCCAGGAGTTCGACGCCTTCGTCGAGCTCATGCGCGAGCACGGAGTCCAGGTGCTGCTGCTGCACGAGCTGCTCAGCGAGACGCTCGCCAACCCGAGCGCGCGCGAGTGGCTGCTCTCGCGCCGTCTGCGGCCCGAGGAGGTGACGACCGTACTCGCCCGCGAGCTGCAGGCGTGGATGACGGGCATGGAGGCCGAGGAGCTCGCGAGCACGCTGACCGGTGGGCTGATGGTGCGCGAGCTGCCCGAGGAACTGGGCGCGGTCGTGCGTGGCGCGATGCTGCCGAGCGAGTTCGTGCTCGCGCCGCTGCCCAACCAGCTGTTCACGCGGGACGCGAGCGCGTGGCTGTACGGCGGGCTGATGATCGCCTCGATGTACTGGCCGGCGCGCCAGATGGAGACCCTGAATATCGAGGCGATCTATCGCTTTCATCCGCGCTTTCGCGACAGCGATGTGAAGCTGCGCTTCGGCGGCTTCGACCACGATTGGGGCAGCGCTACGATCGAGGGTGGCGACGTGATGGCCGCCGGCGACGGCGTGGTGCTGGTCGGCCAGGGCGAGCGCAGCACCGGCGTCGCGACGAGCATCCTCGCCGAGCAGCTGTTCCAGGCTGGCGACGCGCGCTTGGTGATCGGTGCGCGGATGCCGCGCGAGCGCGCGGCGCCGCACCTCGACACGGTGTTCACCTTCTGCGACCGCGATCTCGTCACCGTCTACGAGCCGGTCGTTTCGAACATCACTCCGATCTGCTACATGCCCGACGGAGACGGCGGTGTCAGAGCGGAGGTCTCCGAACGCTCGTTCCTAGACGAGGTCAAGGACGCGCTCGGGCTGCTGACGCTGACGGTCGTGCCCGCGGGCGGCGATGAGTTCGAGCTCGAACGCAACCAGTGGGACGACGGCAACAATGTCGTCGCGCTCGCTCCCGGCTCGGTGATCGCCTACGAGCGCAACGAGGCGACCAACTTCAAGCTCGCCAGGGCGGGTGTGGAGGTGCATGCGATCGCCGGACAGGAGCTCGGTCGTAGCCGTGGCGGTGGGCACTGCATGACCTGTCCGATCGTGCGCGACGCGTAGCGCAGCGGCCGCTCAGCTGCGGCGGTTGCTGTCTGCGGGCGCCTGCGCGAGCGCCTGTGTTTGGGGCCGGCGCCCGAGGTTGCCGATAATCAGCGAGACGACGGTCACGAGGTATATCTGGCCGAGCAGACCCTCGGAGACCGACAGCGTGTGGCCGAGATTGGTGCGCGCGGTCAGGTCGCCGTAGCCGATGGTGGCGAGTGTGGCGAAGCTGAAGTACAGACAGTGCGCGAAGTCCGCTGGCGCCTGCTGTGCGAAGAACGGCGCGCCGCCGAAGCGGTCGACGGTGTTGTAGAGGAACGAGTAGAACATCCCGAACAGCACGTACACGCACAGCCCCCCGATCATGGCCTCGACGGTGATCGACTGCGTCTCGCGAATCTGGCGCACGACGCCGACGGCGATCGCGGGCGGGGCGAGCACGACGAGCAGCGCGCTGGCGATCTGTACCCAGCGTTCGCTGAGGCCGCCCGTCAGCGCCTGCGCGATGCTGAGCGCACCCACCGTGATCACGAGCGCTGCGGCGACGCGCAGGAACAGCGGACGCATCTCGGCGACGCTGAGCGCGAGCATCAGCGTCACGCCGAGCAGCACGGTCAGCAGCGCGAGCTCCCAGCGGCCTGGTTCGGCGACGCCCTCGATCGCGAACGCGGCGACGATCGCCGCGAGCAGGCCGCAGTACCTGCCCAGGCGCGGATGTTGCGAGGCCACGATGTGACTACAACGCCCGCGGGCGCCCGCGTCATCCCCCGCTGGGGGTTAAGCAGCGCACGACGCCGCGTCGGCGCGGGCGCCCCGCGGATTCACCCTTTATGGATGAGGCGACCCGCTGGCGCTGGCGGGATGCTCGCTGCGTGAAGCTGTTTCGGCCCCGGAGGGAGGTCTCAGGCGGCGCGGCCGATGTGACGCGCGGGTTGAGCAACAGCGGGCCAACTGAGCACGGCGAACCCGTGTCGGTTCAGCAGTGCGACTGGGCGCTCGCCGTAGGCTCGTACGTGACCGACGGCGCTTCGCTGTTCCGAGTCGCACACACGCTCAGCGATCAGCGCGGCGGGGAGCTGCTGGTCGAGCTGGAGGACTGCCAGACGCTCGAGCTCGTGCTCTGCTCGGCGGCGGCGATGGCCGACATGCGCCTGCACAGCGTGACGCCGGCGGCTGTCGGATAGACGGCCGGTCATCCCATTCGGGTGATGAGCGCACTCGCGCGGCGCGCGAACATCGTGGAAACCGAAAGGAGCAAGCGTGGTCGTCGCAAGTAGCTATCCGTTTCTAGAAGTCTTCTGGACGATGCTGATCTTCTTCGCGTTCATCGTGTGGATTTGGATTCTGTTCACCGTGATCGCGGACCTCTTCCGCCGGCACGACAGCTCCGGATGGGTCAAGGTGGCTTGGATCGCGTTCATCATCATCCTTCCCTACCTCGGCGTGTTCGTCTATCTGATCGCCGAGCATCGCGGTATGACCGAACGCGCGATCGAGCGCCAGCAGGCGATGCAGTCCGAAATGGCCGACTACGTCAAGTCCGTGGCCCCGCACGAAGACCCGGCGGAGCAGATCGCCAAGGCCAAGGCGCTGCTCGACAACGGCACGATCAACGAATCGGAGTTCAACCAGATCAAGCTCAAGGCGCTCGCCGTGTGAGCGGCGCGTGGGCGCACGTCCAAAACCGTCGAGCTGCCTGCAGCGGCGCGCGCCCGCTAGGCGATGTCCTCGAGCAGCTCGCCCGGGGACGTCAGCTTCAGGCCACGCGAGAGGATCACGATCGTCTCCAGGCGCGGCGAGCGCTTGCAACGCTCGAGCAGGCTGATCTCAGTGCGATGCAGGTCGCACAGGTCTGCGAGCTCCTCTTGCGAGAGGCCTGCCTGGTCGCGGTGGTGCCGTAGGTTGGCGGCGAATTGCTTACGGACAGCCTCCACAGTTTCAACTCTCGCGCCACGCAGACGAAAGTTCCACAGACAACTGTCTTAGATCGTCAACCGTGTATAGATATTTAGGGACGACATCCTAACATGCCGACATCTGGCATCACTACACATACTCGATAGACAGTATCTGGATGGTCGGCCGGACGGCCTAACTCTCGTCGTTTGGTGTGATCGTGGTTACGGGCAGGCCCATGCCCGATACCTTGCTCGGCAGATCGAGCTTCAGCCAGCGCGAGACGCGCGTCGGCAGCGTCGAGATGATGATCTCGTCAAAGCCGCGCAGATTGATCGCGTCCTGTACCGCGGCCACCGGGTCGGGATCGCCGATGATCCCGTCGACGCTGGCGCCGCTCGCGTCGCGCAGCTTCGGCAGCGCCTGCTCGAGTACGCCCTGTGCCTCGCTGACGCTCTGGTCCTCTGCGTCGACGACCCGGTGTAGGCCGTGTGCAGCGTGAGGTACCAGCAGCGTGAACGTGCATGGCCCGCGCGAGGAGCGCGCTCTGACAGCCTCAAGCAGCGGTTGCGTCGCTGCCGTCTTGTGCGCTACGACTAGCACCCTCGTGGGCGCCTGCGAGGACTCCATCATCAACTCCCTTTCGCCGGGTGATTGCGACGATCCCAGGCTACGCCTACGCCGACGGGCGTGCAGCTAGCCGCGGCTCACTCCGAGGGGGGTCCGCGGCCGGCCTCCAGAAACGCGGTCGCCGGGTTGACGCTTGCGACAGCGTGCAGCAAGCCTTGCAACAACCCCAGCGGCACGTACACCGGCGCGAGGAACAGAATCAGAAACACTGGCGTCTGCATCAGCGGGCCTGCGTGGATCGAGCGGAAGGGGACATTCGGTCTGTCCGCAACGGGACGGATGATCAAAGCAACGTTCGCTGGAGTCTCGTGCAGTACAGCGGACGAGAGGTCGGTCCCGGACAACAAAGGAGTCAAGCCGTTACCAGTCTGCTCACCCAGAGCCAACCGGTGTCCCTCGAGCACAGGGTCCACCTGGCTGTTAAGTCGAGTGTCGATTGCGTGGGCGATCCCCTGCTCGCAGAGCTCGTCTGCCCGGACGGACCCGTCGCTGACACGGTCGAAGAAAAACGCCGCAACCTCTTGGAGGGCAATGCTTGGGAGCAGACGGTCGTCTACGTGATGGAGGAGGTCACCGGGCGCCTGCTGGCGGTCGCGACGGTGTGCCTCGACGGCCACCCCAACCGGCGGACGCTGCAGCCGGCATACGTGCGGCGGATCGGCGGCAACCCCTACGTCAATCTGCTCGTGCGCGACGCACGCCTACACAACCATGTGCTGCTCGACGGCAAGACGCGCTTGGGCACAGCCGCCCTGCGAGGCGCGCTCGAAGCGGTCTTGCGCGAGCGCCCGGGCCGCGTGGGCGAGTTGCCGCTGGTGTGGGGCTGGGTCGACCGCGAGAACGCGGCGAGCCTGCGGGCCTTTGCGACGGTCGCCTTTCGGCCGGCCAAGAAGGACGCGCTATGGCAGAGCCCGGGCGCCGGTCTGCTGGCGCAGGCGAAACATGACATCACGGTGGTGAGGCCGGCGGGCAAGCCGCTGCCGCCACCTCCGCCGCTGCGGGCCTACCTGCCACTCGCAGCGTCGCACCTCAAGTCCAAGCAGCATCCGCTTGCGTAATGCGGGCAGCCAAGGCGGTGGCTGCCCCTCTGGCGCATCTGCATGGCGGGGGTAGGATTCGAACCTACGAAGGCAGAGCCAACGCGTTTACAGCGCGTCCCCTTTGACCGCTCGGGAACCCCGCCGGGGGTGGGGCGTGAAGTTTAGGACGTGCGTCTCGGCTGGGCGGGGCGCTCGACAACGGCGCGCCCCGCCTGCGGTTGTTAGGACGCCTCGCGCAGTTGCTGCGCTTCGGGCAGCGTCTGCAGCTTTTTGAGCGTTCTGTTCTCGATCTGGCGGACGCGCTCGCGCGTGATGTTGAACGCGCGGCCGACCTCCTCGAGCGTGCGCGAACGCCCGCCGACGATGCCGTAGCGCATCTCGATCACCTCGCGCTCGCGCCGCGGCAGCGAGGCGAGCACGCGCGTGACGTTCTCGCGCCGCAGCGCCTCGGAGGCGATCTCGAACGGCGAGGCCGCGGAGACGTCCTCGACGAAGTCGGCGAGCGCCGAATCGTCCTCCTCGCCGACGGGCTTCTCGAGCGAGATCGGCTGCTGGGTGACGCGCATGATGTCGCGCACTTCGCGCACCGAGCACTCGAGCTCGCTCGCGAGCTCGCTGGGACTGGGCTCACGCCCGAGCTGCTGGATCAGACGCCGTTCGGCGTGGATCAGGCGGTTGAGGCGCTCGACCATGTGCACGGGAATGCGAATCGTGCGGCCCTTGTCGGCGAGCGAGCGCGTGACCGCCTGGCGAATCCACCAGGTGGCGTAGGTCGAGAACTTGTAGCCGCGGCGGTAGTCGAACTTCTCGACCGCGCGGATCAGCCCGAGCGAGCCCTCCTGGATGAGGTCGAGCAGCGTCAGCCCGCGGCCGACGTAGCCCTTGGCGATCGACACGACCAGGCGCAGGTTGGCCTCGACCATGTGCTGCTTGGCGGAAACGTCGCCGCGCTCGATGCGCTTGGCGAGCGCGACCTCCTCCTCGGCGCTGAGCAGCGGCACGCGCCCGATCGAACGCAGATACAGCCGCAGCGAGTCGAGGCTGGGCTCGACCGTGAGGTCGACGTCCGGACGCCTGAGCGCGTCCAGGCGCGCCTGCAGGTCGGCGACCGGCCCGACGTCGCCGGACGACACGCCTTCGCCGTTCGCGAGCGCGTGCTCGGACGCGCCCGTCGCCAATGTATCTTCCGCTGCGGGCGCATGGGCGACCTCTTCGATCGCCGTCGCTTGCAGCTCGTGGCCCTGCTCGCCTGGGGCGAGCACCTCGATGCCGTGCTCCTCTAGATAACCCAGCAGATCGCTCGTCTGCTGCGCGGAGAGCTCCGCCTCCTCCAGCGCGCTCGCCAATGTGTGTGCCGCGATGAATCCCCGCTCGTGAGACTCCGCAACGATGCCCTGCAACTCGTCCAGCTCGACCACGGCTGTGTCCGTGGCGCCCAACAGACCCTCAAGCTTCTCGCTCAACTGGCCTCCCAAACGACCCAAACGACGTTTCGGAGCGGTCGCTTCCCGCTCCGACCTCCCCAGCCCTTCGCAACGCCCTCCTGTGGCTCGATGAGTTGAGCGCCGATTGATACCAGAATCGACGGTCGCGAGTGTGGCTCCTCCGAATATGTGTGCAGAGCTGACGTGGGCGCCGCCCGCGCTAGGCTTGGCTGCGGTGCAGGCGACACGGACGACCTCGAGGCTGTCTCCGACCATCGGTTCGGGGTCTGTCGCGACGGGCTCCCCGTCCCGGGACGCGTCGTCAACGAAGATGGATGCGGGCGAGGACGTGCAGGCGCGCGAACCGCGCGTCGCAGTCGGACTGTCGCGTGTTGGCGTGACGGGCGTGGAAAAGGTCGTGCGCATCCACGACGAGCTGTTCTTGGCGCGGCTGGATTGCTTCGTGGACCTCGACGGGCGCCAGAAGGGCGCGCACATGTCGCGCTTTGATGAGGTCGTCAACGAGGCGATCGGCGAGGTCGTGCTGAGCGAGTCGCCGTTTCGCGCGGAGACGCTCGTGCGGCACATCGCCGAGCTGGTGCGCGAGCGCCAGCGGGCCGAGCGCGCGGAGGTGACGATCGCGGCGCGCTACCCCGAGCACAAGCCGGCGCCCGTGTCGGGCATTCAGACGCAGGAGATCTACACACTGCATGGGCGCGCGGTGGCATTCGAGCACGGCACGCGCGGCACGGTGGGCGTGTCCGCGACGGGCATGACCGCGTGCCCGTGCGCGCAGGAGCTGGTCGCGGCGCGCGCGCGCGAGCGGCTGACCGCGGACGGTTTCTCGGCCGAGCAGATCGGGCGCGTGCTCGAGAGCGTGCCGGTGGCCACGCACAACCAGCGCGGCCTGGCGACGCTGCAGATCGGCTGCATCGAGGAGTGCACGGCGGAGATCGACGCGGCGACGCTGCTCCAGGTCGCCGAGGCGAGCATGTCCTCGGAGATCTACGAGCTGATGAAGCGCAGCGACGAGGTGCAGGTGGTGGAGAAGGCGCACCTCCGGCCGCGCTTCGTCGAGGACTGCGTGCGCGAGATGATCGCGGGCGTCGTCGAGTCATTCCCCGAGCTCGAGGGGGCGAGCTTCGTGTCCGCCCGGCAGAAGAACCTCGAGACCATCCACCAGCACGACGTGGTCGCCGAACGCCACGGGGTCCTGAGCGAGCTTCGCGCGGAGGTGGACTCCGGGGAGCTCGCGCCGCACCACACCACGATGGAGGAGTGGCTCTACAGCGGGCCGCGCCCGCGTCCA
>Ga0187780_10001076_pt1 | contig 20527 bp, 20 predicted proteins | sample 1015_Q2_SP10_20__FD_132429 | JGI IMG/M metagenome (GOLD analysis project Ga0187780, IMG submission 132429) | Tropical peat soil microbial communities from peatlands in Department of Meta, Colombia - 1015_Q2_SP10_20_MG | ecosystem: Environmental > Terrestrial > Soil > Wetlands > Peat | place...
CAGCGAAAACAGATTGCCCGGCGTGCCGCGCTAGCACGCTGGGGCAAAGAAAAAGACGCGCCCGGGTGATTGCCACCTCAGTAGAAGGAAGCAGTATCCGTAGCACCGTTCGGATGACTGATTCTTAAAAGTCAGGCTCGAAGTCTCAGCAGCAGTGTGTTGGCTCTGCGAAACCAGCCGCGCTCCCGACGGCGCTGGTAAGCCGGCATGGTGGGTTTCTTCTCCAGAATGCGTTGCGCCCATTCCCGCGCTTCCTCTTTTCGTTGCTGAGCAGCCAAGAAAGAAGCGTAGTTGTAGTAGATTTCCGATGATGTCGAAGTTTTCACCACTTCGCGAAACAGGGCTTCAGCCTTCTCGGCTTGTCCGGTATTTGCATAGGCGTGAGCGAGCAGAGCCACAGCCCGTTGAAAGTCGTATTTGGGATCTTTCGCTACCACCCGTTCGAGGTCGGAAACCGCGGCCTCGAAATCTCCCAACTCGATCTCCGCAATTCCGCGCCGATAGAAAGGGTCGGGCGAATCGGTTCGAGTCGAGATTGCCTGGTCGAAGCACTGGCGTGCCCGCGAAAACTTCCCTTCTTCCAGATAGAGGTCCGCCAGTTCCTCATAGTTTCCGGCCGACGGATTGTCGAGAATCGCCGACTCCAGTTCATGAATTCTCTTGCGCCGAGGAAATGCCTTGAACGATTGCCGCATCAAGCCGGCATCCGGAATGACTTCCGCCACCATATAAATGATGGCTCCAAGGCCACCGAAGAAAATGATGATCCACAGCCAGTAGCCGTCCGGGCGCCGGCGTATGAAGTGCACAATCGCGACTGCCTGGAGAATGATTCCCCACCAGGGGAACAGATGGAAAAAAAGTGATGCCATCGGGTTGCTGCGAACTATAGCAGGTCAGGTGTGGATGTTAAAATTCACTGTGGTGACGCCCTCCATTCGCTTGTTGGCCGTCGATATTGACGGCACGCTGCTCAATCCTCAATTTCAAATCTCCGGCGCCGATGCCGCGGCATTGCGCAACGCCCATGAAGAGAGCGTAGAAGTCATCCTGGTCACCGGTCGGCGGCACACCTTTGCGTTGCCGATTGCACAACAGCTTGGGTTTGATCTTTGGGTGGTCAGCTCGAACGGCGCTATCACGAGATCCCTGAGGGGTGAAACTTTTCATCGTGACCTGCTCCCGCTTGAAACCTGCCGCCAGCTGTGCATGGCTATGCGCGAGTTCCGCGGCAATACCGTGCTTACTTTCGATAGAGATGGCAGAGGAGCCATTGTGCTGGAGCATTTGCGCGACTTGGATGGGAGCATCAGGCGCTGGCTGGAAAAAAACATGCAGTACATCGAGTTTGTCATTCCAATCGAAGACTCATTGACCACCGATCCAGTCCAGGCCATGTTTTGCGGCCCCATTGCCCGCATGCATCAGGCGCTTGAAGGCTTGGCGAATTGTGGGCTGGAAAACAAGATCACCGTCCTGCGCACCGAGTATCCGCTGCGGGATCTTTCGATTGTGGACGTGCTGAATCAAGGTTGCTCCAAAGGCCACGCGCTCAAACGCTGGGCCGATTACCGGGGCATCCCCCGGGAGCAGGTCATGGCCATTGGTGATAACTACAATGACATCGAAATGCTTGCCTTTGCCGGAGTGCCGTTTATCATGGGGAATGCCTGCGACGAACTACGGGCAAAAGGCTGGGCGGTAACCCTGCCGAACGATCAAAATGGGGTAGCAGCAGCCGTAGAGCAAGTGCTTGGCAGGGCGGGACTCGGTGTCTGACTTGGCATCCAGCGGGAAACGGCAAACCCAGCATCTGGTGATTGCAATCAAGCGCGCGTCAGCCGCGCGATGCCTCCGGTCTCTTTCGCTGTGTCTCAGCGGTTTTTGTCTTCTGTTGCTTGTTCCCTGTTCGTTCGCCGCGGAAGTGGCCGTCCTGCATAACGGATTTTCTATTCGGCATCAGCGCCGGGAGCTTGTGGGTTCGGTGACTCGTCTCTACCTCGGCGCGGACAATAGCGGATACGTAGATGTCCCGACAGCCGACATTGATCATTTCGAGCCGGATTTATCGCTTCCTACACCGACCCCGAGGAATTCCGCCCCATTGCCTGACTTAGTGACGAGCACCAGTAGCCGCTACCATCTCGATCCCGATCTTGTAAACAGTGTGATTCGAGCAGAGAGCGGATTCAACGCCAAAGCTGTATCGCCGAAAGGCGCGCAGGGCCTGATGCAGCTCATGCCCTCGACCGCATCCAAACTCGGAGTATCAAACGCGTTTGATCCACGCGCTAATGTGGACGGCGGCACTCGCTATCTGCGCGCACTGCTTGAGCAATACAACTTCGATCTGCTGAAAGCGCTGGCTGCTTATAACGCAGGGCCGGCGCGGATCCAGCAGTATCACGGGATACCACCCTATTACGAGACGCGCGCCTACGTCGCGAAAATTGTCCGCGATTTCAACAGCAAAAAACTGGCTGAACGGAAGCTCGCCAGCAAGAAGTCTGCCTACAGCAAGGCGCAACGGGCGCAGAAAACTCCCAACCAAACTTCCTCTCTGGCAGCGGCCACGCAACCCGGCCCGCGATAATTCTTCTCTTTCACGCTTGGGAGGGGACATCACTCAAGATCAATTCGGTTGGGTCTACTGCAGCCGACTCCCCAAGACCCGGAGTATTTGTCGGGTAATTTATCGCCTCGACCTTCGTTGGTTCCGGCAATTCCAGAATTGCCACATAGGCGGCGAGCCGTCCAATGTAAAGAAAATCAGCAGCGGCGAAGTATAGAAGTGTTACCAGCAGCACACCGCCCAGCACGACACCTGCGGGAAGCACTCCAGCGAATCCCAGGGGAAAGGCGACCACGGACGTCGCCAGCAGGAACACGGCAATGTGTCCCACACCGAACCAGCTCCCTGCGGCCAGCACTGATGCTGTACGTCGCCGGCAGAGATCGACAGCAGAGGCAATAGCGTCGAACGTGCTTCTGCCGTCAGCGACGACAAAGACTGCTGCTAACGAAAGAAACCAATTGAGAATCGACCACGCCAGCCACACAAGAAGAGTGATGGCACTGATGACTAGAAATGCGCTTCCCGGTGCTGGATTACTGGCCGGGGAAATCAACGATCCAATCACAAATGCGCTCACACAACCAAGTGCGGCCGCGAGCGTCACTACTACGCGGAAGAAACTGAGACCGAACAAAGAACGTAACAGCACACCGCTTACTTGCCTCGAGGCCATCGTCGCGTCCTCGCGAAAATAGCTGAACAATGACTTGAGTGTCGATGCACGAGCGAGCGAACAAAGGGTTACCCATGCGATTGCCAAAACTGCCGTCAGCAGAAGAACAGCTTCCATCGCCCGAAATGCGCTATCGCGAAATATGTGTGCAATCGCGTTGACGATCAGAGTCGGCTGCCGCGTCCTGAGCAGGAAAAGATCGCGGCCGCTTATCGTCAGGCTTTTCAGATACTGGGTCACGGCAAAAGCCAGCCCAAACAAGCAAGCCGCGCCGAAGCTCCAGCGCCAGGCAATCTCTGCAAGCCCGAAAGATGGCTCCCGCAGCATGACGCGAAAGCCTTCCAGCGTAGGAGAATTGGATTTCATCCCACTGAATTATCTCAGGATCGGTGACCAGATTCTGTGAGTTGCGGCCCCCCGTGTCACGTTCACTTTGGAGCGGTGTTGGCGGAGGTCTGCTTGGCCGCACTTTCAAGCTTTTCGATTGACTTCTTAGCCTGCTTGGCAAACGGCCCGTCCGGCAGGATTCTCAGATATTCCTTGTAGTGGGTAAGAGCTTCTTCGGGCTGATGCAGTTTCTCGTAGCACTGGGCCATTCGGAAATTGGCTACGGCATCGTTCTGCTTGTAAATCAGCGCGTCCTGATAACGTGCCAGCGCACCTTTGTAGTTCCCCTGCTTCAGGTAGTAATCGCCGACCTCGTCGTCTTTCATGGCCCGGTAGGGGTTCCAGGGATGCATTTCTCCCACATCGCCGGCCATGTTGGTCATGTCCTCAGGGGAGGAAGACAGAGGGGCCGATGGTGGGGCTGTGCTGCTATTGGGATGATTCTTGGCATCGTCTTTCGGTGGGCTCAGATCAATGCGCGTGTCGCGGCTGGAGCTTTCGCCGGCTTCCGCGCTGCGTCCGTGTGACTTTTGCTGATCGGCCTGGGTCGGCGATTGATTCTGGTTGGCGTCCTGCTGAGACAGGCCCCATTGGCAAACGCACAATAAGAGGATTGCAACAAGAATCCAAAACCGCATTAACCTATTGTAACTCTCAGGCATTTGGCGTGAGTTTGCGGAGAAGGCTAGGCCCCTGCTGTCTCGGTGCGCGAGTATTTCAGGGTTTGGGCGAGCTTCGCGAAGCCACCCAGCCCAGAATCCCGAACGCTGGGACGAAATAGGGGAATATGCCATAAAGTGTGTCGCTGACTGAATGAGAATGCCGGTCAACGGCGACGAACACCTGCAGGCAGAACAACAGCGTAACCACTGTCGCAACCCAGCCCTGCCAGGAAACCGGACGATAAATCCATCCCCAGGACTTAAACCACAACGCTCTCATACGTGTCGTCTCGTGGAAGATCTCACTGTAAGGATTCTAAGCGAACAGATTTGGAGAGCGGGCAAGAAAAAAGGCCATTCAAAATGAATGGCCTGTGCTGGCGAAGTCCTCCGGGGAGGAGGGAAAGCTTTTTATTGTCCGGGCGGAGGAGTAGTCTGACTCGACTGCGCGGGGGTAGTGCCGCCGGTGGTGTTCGTCATCAGTCGCACGTCCACCCGGCGATTCTTGGCACGCCCGTCACGCGTTTTGTTGGAATCAACCGGCTTATCTTTGCCCAGCCCGATCTGGTAAATCTTGTACGCCGGCACATTGTGCTGCGATGCCAAATATTGGATTACCGCGTCGGCGCGGCGCTGGCTCAAGCCGTAGTTGTAATCCGATGGTCCAGTGGAGTCGGTCCCGCCTTCCACCGTGATGATGTATCCCTTGGTATTTGCCACGTTATTGGCAAGCTGATCCAAGTCGGCTTTCGCATCCTTGGTCAGCGTGTCCTTGTCGAAACCAAAATGCACCGCGGCCTCGGCCACAGTGCGATAGTTGTCCAGATTCGCTACCGCGTTCTGCAGCACATCTACGCGATGAACTGCGTTATCCGCCGTGGTCTGAGCTTGTCCGGCCTGTTGTCCGGCAGCCTGCGCTTTCTGATCCACCTCAGCGGCTTTGGCCTGTACTTGCTGGATTCCGGCCTGCGCGCGCTGATCCACGTCCTTAATATCGCGCGAATTCTTGGCCGTCATGTCATCCAGTTCGTTGGTTTTGTTAATCAGTGGCGTGGTCTGTTGTCTTACATAGTTCTTGCTGGTGCAGCCGACCGTTGCCGCCACTACCAATACCAGCAACATCATTAACGAAGTGCGATTCATGTTACGAAGGCTCCTTTGCTTCTTCTCTAGGTTTCCTGGGTGTGGAACCTGCTACTCGCACGGATATGATTCCGGCAGAGGCTTCTCTGCATTCCAACCCTACTTAAGCACGGGAACTGCCAACCCTCCGAAAATGCGAGCTGACCGTTAACTTACTGATGCTGTGTGCGATACCGAAAGTCGGCCATCCGCACACGCCTCTTCCAGTGTAGATCAAAAGACGAAATTGAGGAAAAAATTATACAGTCGACAGTTTCGCGTTCATTACGAAGCGGAGTAGCAGAAGGCTATTCCGCCCAGTTGAAGTCCACGGACCACTTCCCTGGCACAGACGTCCCTGTCTGTCGTAGAAACCGAAGTGGGCGAGACCGCTCTTGACAATATCCCGCTGAAAGTCGAAATGCACGATCCGATCGACGGCCCAGCGGATCATTCGCACCTCAATGGAACCTCAGTGCCGTGGGCAAAGAATGGGAATGGCTTCGCGCTTGTTCCGTCGATAAACCCGGAAGTCGCTCTCGTCGACAGTCACGATTGTATGCCGTGGATAAAGTTCACTCATCCGCACGAGGCAGATGTCAGCCAGATCCGGCCGACGGTCCTCGAAGCGACGGGCCAACTCAGATAACTGCTCGAGATTATCCATGCAGCTGAAATCAACAATCAACAAACCGTCCCTTATCAGCGACAAGACATAAGAGCTTGACCCCAAGTGGAAGGCAGATTCGGCTACTACGGCCTCGCAGGTCAGTAAGGGCCCTGTCAGAACTTTCGCGACGTTGACTGCCCAGTTGTGATGAGTGTCACCGCGATTTCCAAAGGCCACAATGAAGCCGGTATCGGCGATCCCTTTCACGATTGGGAGAACCCTTTCCGGGAAGACAGGTCTGGAGGCCCGTGAAATTTCCCAGCATGGCGCAAAAAAGATTGGCTGCCGGGAGCTGACCTCGCGCGCTCCAACTGCTCCCTTACAATCCGCCCCACGGGCATGCCGGTACGCTCAGACTCCTGCTTCAACCAGTCAATCAGCGCCTCTGTAAGACGAATTGTTAACGTATGACTCATATTACAGAAGTGTAACACAGTATGGCGCTATACAATCAAATTTTCACATGGATCTTCCCGAGAAAATCCGCACGATTCCGACCTCCCCAGGCGTGTACCTCTACAAGAATGCTGAAGGTGAGGTCATTTACGTCGGGAAGGCCAAAAATCTGCGCAACCGGGTCGCTTCGTATTTCCATTCCGGACGTGGGGAGGACGCCAAGACCGGCACGCTGCTGCGGGAGGCCGTGGATGTCGACTACATCGTGGTGGCTAATAACAAGGAAGCGCTGGCCCTCGAAAACCACCTCATCAAGCAGCGCAAGCCACGCTTCAACATCCTGCTACGCGACGACAAGACCTATCCTTATATAAAACTCACCCTCGGTGAGCGCTTCCCGCGGGTTTACGTGACACGCCGCCTGCGCAAAGATGGCAGCGCTTACTATGGCCCCTACTTCCCTGCCAATCTCGCCTATCGCATCGTTGATCTTATCCACCGCCATTTCCTGATTCCGTCGTGCAAGGTCGATCTCGGCCATTTTCATCCGCGACCGTGTTTGCAGTATTACATCGGACGCTGCCTCGGCCCGTGTGTGCAGGGATTGACCACGCCCGAGGCCTACCAGGAAGCAGTCCGCGACGTGAAGATGTTTCTTGAAGGCCGGCCTACCGACCTGGCCCGATCGCTTCGTGAGCGCATGGCTCGCGCCGCCGAAACGGAAGAGTACGAACGTGCCGCCAAGTATCGCGACCTGATCTCCACGGTCGAGCAGTTGCAGGAGAAACAGCGCATCGCCGCCGTCGAAGGCGACGATGCTGACGTTTTCGGCTACCACTACGAAAACGAGATGGTGGCAGTCAATTTATTTCACATGCGGGGCGGCCGCGTCCTCGATCGCCGGGAATTTTTCTGGGAAGAATTGCCACAGTTTGCAGGCGAGCACGATACGCCAGAAAGCGGTAATGAGCATGCCGAGGTGGCAGCCCTCGCCCGTCAGGGCGAGTTTACCGAGCACCCCTACCATCCGGGTGAAGATGTAGCTGAGAGCAGCGCTGCAGAAAGAGTCTTTCACCCCGGCGAATTCTTCTCTGCTCTTCTCAAACAGCTTTACATAGGGCAGCCTTACGTCCCGCGCAACATTTACGTTCCGGTCGATTTCGAAGATCGCGACGAGCTCGAAGATCTGCTTTCGGAACAGCTCGCGGGCGGGGGCGCCCGCACCACACGAGTGCGCATCGCCGTGCCGCAGCGTGGCGACAAACGTTCGCTCATCGATCTCGCCGGCAACAATGCCAAGCAGTCCTACGATCAACGCTTCCGGGTGATGAAGCCCAACCAGCGCCAGATGCAGGAAGCCCTTCAGGACGCGCTCGGTCTGCCCGAACTTCCGCGGCGCATTGAGTGTTTCGACATCTCCCACATTCAGGGCGCCGAAACCGTGGCATCCATGGTGGTCTGGGAAGATGGACACATGAAAAAGTCCGACTACCGCAAATTCATCATTCGCAGCGTGGATGGAGTTGACGACTTCGCCTCCATGCGTGAAGTTGTCACGCGCCGTTACAAGCGAGTGCAGGAAGAAAAGAAGCCGATGCCGAGCCTGATGCTGATCGACGGCGGATTAGGCCAATTGCATGCCGCCGCCGAAGCTCTGGCATCACTCGAGATCATCAATCAGCCCCTGGCGGCCATCGCCAAGCGGGAAGAAATTATTTATGTGTATGGCCAGGAAGACGAGCCGGTCATCCTCGATCATCACTCGCCTGTGCTGCACCTCGTGCAGCTCATCCGCGATGAGGCCCATCGTTTCGCCGTGACTTTTCATCGCAAGCGACGCCAGATGCGCGACCGCTCCACCGAATTGCTGGAAATTCCCGGCGTGGGCACTCGCACCACTCGCCGCCTGCTGGAACACTTCGGCAGCTTGCAGGCGGTGAAACAAGCTGATGCTGCAGCGTTGTCGGCCGTTGTCACTCGAAATCAGGCGGAAGCGATCCTGGAACACTTCAGGAAAACAGTGTAAGAGCCACTGCAATGTGTCAAAGTCATCCCGAGCGCAGCCGTTCTTCACGCGGAGCGAGGGATCTTGCGCGTGTCTTATCCAACTCTCGTTTTCCCGAAGCTGTCTGTGATGTGTGAACAACGCTGTGCCGCCGCACGCCAGATCCCTCGCCTCGCTGGTGCAAGCGCGAGGCTTCGGGATGACTCTGTGTTAGTGGTAATCAGCAGACTAGCAGCTATTCTTGGGACGAGGGGGCCCGTCCTGTCGTCGCAACAAGCGCTCCGTTAGGATGGGGCACCCAAGGTTGAGGCGCAGGAGATGTGGTTCCGCTTAGGACGACAAGACAAACCACAGGCCAGTAGCACCGTGGGACTTCCGATTCCCAGCCCCAGTCTTTCCCGCCGCAGCCCACTTTATAATGTGACTCACAAATGAATGCGATCATGAAATCGCGGCAGTGGCTCATATCGCTGGGGCTGCTACTGCTGGTTCTGGCCGGGCTGGTGGCGCTGTTTTTGACACGCGATGTGGGTTCCGGTTCGCTGGCCCAGACCTCGCCGAAAGAATCTGGCCCCGCTCCCCTGGTGGACGAAAGTCCGCTGCGGACCGCGCGGGCAGTAGGAAAGCTGGCTTCGGAAGGCGACCAACAGCGTGTGGCGGCACAGGCCGAGGAGGTTGCCGACAATGAAGTTGATCTCGCCTTCCGTGACGCTTCCCGCGACGCTGCCGACCATCCTCCGCAGGCCAAGCCACAGTTCCGCCCGCTTTTTCAGCGCGTCGGAGAAATGGAAACGCAGGTCCAGGCCGACCAGAGTCAAGTGGATCAACTGAAAAAAGACTTGGCTAAGGCGACGGGCACTCGGGCCGCCAGCTTGCAGGAGCAGCTCGACGTTGCGCAGGCGCAGCTGGAACTGGACCAGGATGAACTCAACGACGCTAAGGAAGACTTAGTGCAGGCGGGGGCTGATCCGGGAGAACTGATCCAGCGGCAATTCGATCAGCATCAGACCGCCGAGCACAACCAAAAAACTGCGCAACAGGCTGCGGCGCCAATCAACTATCAGGCCGGCCATCTGCTCGGCCAGATCGAAGCCTGGCGCGCCCTGCGCGACAAGCTTGCGCAACTTCAGCAGGCGCGTGACGCCGCCGGTCCGATGATCGCAGCGCTCAACAAGCAACGTGCGGACCTAGTGAAGCAAATCGCCGCAGAGAAGGCGCAGCAGCGGGCGGTGATGTCTGGGGCGAAAACCGTACCCTCCGGCAACGCGCAGAACCCGGCGGCGAAAAACATCAAAGCTTTGCACGTAATCACCGACGACCAGCAGAACCTCGGCGACCTCGACAAGCGCATTCAGGACGAACAGGAGTTGGGCAAGATTTACGAAAGCTGGATCGCGCTGGTGCATGCGCACCTGCGGGCGGCGCTGCACGGGATCATTGAATCGCTGCTCTGGATCATAAGCATCGTGCTCGGAGTCTACCTGGCGGGCCTCGCCATCGATCGCTACCTGACGGGATCACGCCAGGAGCGTACGCGACTGCATACTTTGCATGCGGTAATTCACTTTGCGTTGCAAGCCGCCGCCGTACTCCTGATTTTGTTAGTCATCTTCGGCCCGCCGCAGCAACTGGCAACGATTCTGGGCTTCGCCGGCGCCGGCATCACGGTGGCAATGAAGGATTTCATTGTCGCGTTTTTCGGATGGTTCGTGTTGATGGGGAAAAACGGAATTCGCGTCGGCGACTGGGTGGAAATCAATGGCGTAGCGGGTGAGGTGATCGAGATTAACCTGCTGCGGACGGTGCTGTTAGAGACCGGAAATTGGACAGACAGCGGACATCCCACTGGGCGCAAGGTTGCCTTTGTGAACAGCTATGCCATCGAAGGCCACTTCTTCAACTTCACTACCAGTGGACAGTGGCTGTGGGACGAGCTGCGCACCACAATTCCGGCGAACCAGGATCCTTATCCGCTGCTCGATGCGATCCAGAAAACCGTTGCCCAGGAAACCGCTGAGAACGCACGTGCTGCTGAGCACGAATGGCAAAGCGCAACCAGCCACTACCGGGTGCAGTCGGTTTCCGCGGCACCGGCGGTGAATCTGCAGCCGACGGCGGGCGGCTTCGAGGTTCGCATCCGCTATATCACCCGGGCGCAGGAACGTTCTGCCATGCGAGCAAAGCTCAATCAGGCAATTGTGGGTTTGCTGCGCGGCCAGCCTGCGGAGAAAAAGACCGTCACGACGGCGGGATAATGGCGAGAGCTCAGTTTGGAGCCGGGGTGTCCAATGTTTGCCCGGTTTTGGCAAACGTGGGACCCGGCCCGAGGGCAGCAACTTCGCTTGATCCCAGGTTAGCTCGCTGACCCCGCTCGCCAACCTGCGCCACCCGTCCGGGAACCACTTTGATAGCACGATTGTGCCATTCACGGGCACTACCGCCGATCAGTACAGTGTGCTGGGACCGCTTCCTTCGGAGCTGTTCGATCTAGCATCCCAACGACTCGCTCCATTCTGGGGTGTTTTGTTTGGTCCTGAAACCGTGGTGGACACGCGCCGAGCTACTCCATGAAGGACCAGCTCACTTCAGTACCATCCGGTACGCTGTGACCTGCCATGCGCACACACCGGAGGAAAATAATCAATTTTATGTTCAAAAAGCTCGCGTGCGTCTCCGGGTTACTTGCAATCGCCGCTTGGTTGGCAGGCTGCGGAGGCGGCGCTGGCGGCAGCGGCCCCAACCTCCAAGGCCAAACCATCGCCTTTACAGTGCCCACCACGTCCGTTACCTACGGAGCGGCGCCCATCACTCTGGGAGGAACCGCCAGCTCGGGCCTGCCCGTCACCTATACGGTGACCGGGCCTGCGACTCAGTCCGCGGGGAGACTAACTTTCACCGGCGCCGGGACAGTCAACGTAACCGCCTCGCAGGCGGGCAACGCGACCTACAGTGCCGCCACACCGGTGACCCAGTCCATTGTCGTTGCTCCCGCTCCGCTGAGTGTCACCGCCAACAATTGCACCATCGTCGTCGGTCAACCGCTACCCGCTTTTAGCGCGACCCTGTCGGGCTTCATCAACGGCGACAGTGCCGCCAGCGCCGTCACTGGCAGCCCCTCGTTAACTTCCAACCCGGCGGCGCTTACGGCAACCGGAAACTACCCGATCGTCGCTACTCAAGGCACCCTGGCAGCCGCCAACTATACCTTCACCAGCTTTATCAACGGCACGCTGACGGTGCAGTCGCCAGCCACTATCGATGGCACACTCGTGGTCCCACCCTTGCTGGTTCCAGCCGTTGACGGCAGCGGTGTGAAACATTTCACGATGAACATGGAGAAGGGCAGCACTCCTCTGCTTCCCAGCGTCTCGAGCACCACCGAGGGCTTCAACGGCGTCTGGATGGCTCCCACCATCGAAGTCAACAACGGCGACCAGGTCGCAATGGCAATCACCAACTCGCTGGGCGAAGACACGACTGTGCATTTTCACGGCCTGCACGTTCCCGCGGTCTACGACGGTGGGGTGTACGGCGTCTTCTCCAGCGGTACGACTTACACCCCCAGCTTCACGCTCAATCAGCAGGCCGCCACTCTGTGGTATCACCCGCACGTAATGGGTGATACCGGCCGAGCCATTGCGCTCGGGCTGTTGGGCGAGTTCATCATTGGAGACAGCTCGGCCACCAGCGCTGTGCTCCCCGACACCTACGGCATCAACGACATTCCTCTGATCCTGCAGCAGGAAGCCATCGCCAACGACGGTACCATCGAATACACCGACGCAACGATCGCGACGGCTACCAATTTCCCGCTCTTTCTCAATGGCATGAATGTCACCACCACCCCGGCCACGTTGAACACCAGCCAGAACCGCCTGCGGTTTCGCTTGCTCAACGCCTCTCTCGCCTCCGAAATTTCCGTTTCGATGAGTGATCAAAGCGCATTCACTATGATCGCCAGCGACGGGGGCTACCTGGCCGCGCCGCTATCGGTTACCGGCATTTCGCTAGGTCCGGCCGAGCGCGCCGAAATTATTGTCGATCTCGCCCCCGGCGCCACCCGTACCCTTGTCACTACGTCCGCCGGCCCGCTGCTGGTGATTACAACTACCGGTGTCAGCACCCCCGCCCCGTTGCCCAGCACGCTCAACACCATAACCCCGTACAGTACCGCGAGCGCGGTAACACGTACCGTGACCCTTACCGGTAGCAGCGGCAGCTTCGGCATCGACGGCCTGGATGTGTTGCAGCTCTCGCAGTTCGCTCAGACCGCCATCCATACCACTTTGGGAAACACCGAGGTATGGAACATCTCCAACCAGACCGGGTCTGAACATTACTTCCACATGCATGATGTCCAGTTCCAAATCCTAAGCATCGGTGGCAGCGCGCCGCCTGCTACGGAGGCCGGGTGGAAAGACACGGTGCTGGTGCAAGGCCACCAAACTGTGCAGATTGTCATGCAGTTTCTGGACTATGCCGACGCCAACAATGCTTACATGCTGCACTGCCACATCGTGACCCACGAGGACGAGGGCATGATGGCGACCTTCTACGTCGACCCACAGTAAGAACCGGCATGCGAGTCCTCACATTCTTTTATGCGCTTTTCATGGCTATTATGGCGCTGCCCGCCGACGCCCAGACTGGGGTCTGGCTGCCGACGCAGGTCCCCGCTAACGGCCTTGGCACCTGGTGGGAACTGCGCGCGGATGGCTCCGCGATTTGCAACTGGGGCTTCTTCGCTGAGGCGCGCTACAGCTTTGATGGTACGTTCTTGACGGTGATTCCAGGCGGTGATCGCAAGGACCGCCCTCGTTTCCGCGTGCGCTTCGACGGCGACCGCATGTACTCGCGTGCCGACCAGGCGGGCGCACCCGAGGCTGAATATCGCCGGGTTGGTCCAGCTTCCCCTCACTCGCCCTTAATCGGACAATGGGCGAGCGTTGCCGCCGCGAGAACAGGTAAGTCCGCCATGCCGGGCATGACTGGCCCCCCCACCGATCTGCCCTCGGTCCGCACGTTTACCGCCGACGGTCTTTACCACGTGCGCATTATCTACAACACAAGAAAGGGTCATTGGGACGCGGTCAGCCAGACCATCAAAGTTGACGGTGAATCCGAGCAGCACTTCATCCTCAAGGAAACCAACCTGATCATCGCCGACGCGGTCTATCGACCGAATTAGGGTAAAGATCGGCGCTATCGGTAAAGCGCTCCGAGTGCACAGATTTTGGGATAACAACTTCGCAGTTGCTTGCGAACACAATAAACGGCGTCGCCAGGTATCACAACCCCGCACCCAATGTGCGGTGCAGTGTCACATTTCCAACTGGGTCATTCTGGTAATGAGAACTTAACGACAACGGTCTCTTCGCTTGCCTGGCTGGAGGGTTCCCACTTCCACTGGCGCACTGCCAAGACTGCCGCCTGCGCTAGTAGAGGATGACCACCCAATATCTCGACGGATTCAACTCTGCCGTTAGTGTTGACCCGAGCTTGCAGTTTGGCGATACCGGTGATATGCGCAGCGTGTGCCAGCTCGGGATATTGCGGCTGGACCTTGACCAGCAGCTTACGGGATGAAACCTGAGCATCCTGTGCAAAGCCGTTGTACAAAGCACTGAGACAGAAGGCACACAGCGCGATCAAGGTTGCTCGGCGCATGACTGCAGACTAGCTGACCAGCGAAGAGGTTTGGAGATGACTTCGGTACGAGGACTGCCGAGCAGAGATCGGGAAATCGAGAGCAACTGAGACTGGCATCCACCCGTTAGGTGCTTACCAGACGTGCGGGATAAGGCGGTAGCGCACTTTCTCGCGATAGGCCCGGTAGCCTTCCAGATCGCTGGTCAACAGCTTCTCCTCGCCAAAGATGCGCAGAATGAGCAGCCCGAGCGCGGCCAAACCTGCAAGAAGTCCACAAACAGAGCCGAGCAGCAAGGGGGCGCCAACGAACAGGAGACTTCCCCCAAGATACATGGGGTGGCGAACAAAGCGGTAGACGCCCGTGTCGACGACGTGCTGGCCGCGCTCGGCCTGAATACGCACTAGCTGCGACAGATACGTGTTGTCGGTGAACGCGCGGAACATGAAGAAACTACCGGTCAGGAGCAAGACCCCTCCGCAGACCTCGCTCCACAGCGGCAGACGGGGTGTCCAAGCGAAGCGCACATTCAGCGCCGGCACCACGATTGAAGCCAGGAAGCACGCTTTTATCCCCGTGAGAAGAGCCAAATCGGCGCGCGATTCACCGCCGCTGCCGGGCATTCGCATGCGCTCAGCCAGCAGCGCCGGATCCTTGTAGTGAAGCCACAAGAAAATGACGGCAACGAAGGATACCCACCAGACAGCCAAGATCCATCCCTCCACCCAGAGCCAATCGCCTGACAGCCATAGCAGCAGGGTTGATATCGCCAGAACGCCAACGGGGACTGCCGCCCACATGTGCTGGGTGATGATCGGCGTAGGGCGCATGAGAAGCTGAAAACATCATACTGCCGAGACCTGCTTGCCTTCCACTGTCGACACGGATTGGCACGTGAGTTTGTCAGGTCCGGGGCTGGCCATTCCTCCGGGGCCGGGCTGGATGGTTCGAAAAGATAGCGGCAACCCGTCCTTACCGATGAGATGCGGTTTCATAGACTACCCACCCGAGAAAAGCAATTGTAGCGAGAAGAACAATGCCGAAAACAATTGCCAGAGGCCAGAAAACCCAGGACCATGTCTGTCTTTTTCTGATGTGTTGTATGGCGTTGTACAACGAGAAAGCCGTCGCTACTGCGCCCCACGGACCAAGAAAGAATGCAGGCATAAAAGCATCGAGTTCACCCGGTCCCTTGCATCCATGTCGCAGACAGTAAATAGCAGGCAAAAGAACCGACAAAAAATAAACGATGGCAACGAAGTACGAAATTGCAAGGCCTAGTTTGCGTAACATAGACCCATCCTCAGATCTAATGGGGACAGACCGAACTGTCCCCATTTTCCAAACTTAAACCCTCTCAATGCCCATAGCAGCGGCGAGGTCGTTGGCGCCCCTTTGCTTTTCATGCGAGGGAAGCACGGGCACTAATCATCCAGTCCCTTGCTTTGGAGAATTTGGGGCATACATTTTTCAACCCTCGCCTCCCGCGTTTTGGATTGTTTGGCTGCAGAAAAATAAAAAAGGTACCCTCTTTGCCGTCCCGGGGTGAGTGCAGCAAAAGCTTTTTTCAGCGCAGGGATTTCATCCAGTTTCTTTTGAAATTCTTCCGGAACCTTGAAGTCGGAAGTTTTCTTGAGCTTCACCTTCAAACCGGCCTTTTCTACGTCAATGGCTTCCTGGATATAGGCTTTCAAGATGGGCTTCATCTCAACGATCTGGCGAACATTGGTGAACCGAATCTGCCGCCCCGCCTGTACGTTCTCCGTCTGCTGGATGAGAATGGCCTTGGGATCTTTTAACAGGGCGCCTTTGAAAAACAGAAGGGCACAGTATTCTTTGAAGCCGTGGATCAGAACTATGTTTCTCCCCTCAGACGTGTAACAAGCCTGGCCCCACTTCACCTCCTCGGTCAGTGGAGAGCTAAGAACGATCTCTCTCAATGTTTCAAATTCTTCCTGCCAGTTTTTGGCTTTTTTTATAAGTCCATCCACCTTGGGACTTATTCTGTTCATGGATTGATACTCCAAAGAAAGTGATCTTATCCCAGTTTGGTTAGCGCCTGCGTGGCAGCGCGTCATTTGCCCCGAGTCAACTGCGTGGTTTCGTCAGTTACGGTTCTGGCTCCGGCAATCGCCACCGTCATCGAGATGTCGCGCCATGCGTCAAGGTGATTCCTGCCAGGCCCCCTAGCGACTCCGCTTGATTCGCCCCGTTTTCAGGATGGGGCAAGGTGGCGCGCCAAATCGGAATGCGGTTTGCGGAATGAAGTCGTGGCGATTTCGAACCACCCGCGAGGTTTTGATGAACCACAACCCATGTTGGGCTCTCGACTGAGCCCGCGGTGCGAAAACGATCAGAAGGTGAAACGAATACCGACTGTCGGAGCAAAGTTATTGTTGTAGAAATAGGGGACGCCGGGCTTATGAGGAATGGCGATGGCAAGACCGCCGCTCACCCAGGAATACGCAATTCCGGCAAAACCGTCGAAACGCTTGGTGAAGTGATGATCCACGTAGAACGACCCCTCGTTTAGCGTTCCTGCGCAGGAGCTGCGGAAACCGGCTGCAGGCGAGCAGGTGGGCGGAGAACGGAAGTCGTTCTGTCGCTGTTGATACCAGGAAAGAGTGAAGTCGGTCTTGGTCTGATAGGTGTACTTCGCGCCCGTCCACCAGATGTTCACCAACTTTTCATTATCAAGATTCTTGTCTTCGACGCCGCTCATGAAATAGCCGCCCTGGTCTGACGCGCCAACGCCCAACGGGTTCTTCGGGTTGTTTTGCCAGATGTATTCGTAGCCGGCAAAAAACTTGAACGGGTCCCAGGCATACTTGGCAGCAATCATAATTGCGTAGTTGTCGGTCACGATGCCATATACGGTGTCGTTCGGGTCGATCAGATTGGTCCCGGTGATGGGGTTGGTATTGATACTGTCCGTGGTCGATTGATATGACTGCGTCGGACTCTGAGGCCCCAGCAAGGGGTTTAATACGCTGATTGCCTGGTTGTAATGTTGGGGGAGGATGTCGACGGAGAACTTGCCGTAGACTGCGCCGAGGTCGAATCCATAGGCATTGTTATGGGCCGATTCCGGCGTGCAGTTGGCGGCAGTCCAGGTTGCGGAGGCCGAGTAGCAGCCGGCAGAACCATCGGCGAATTTATACATCGCGCCGAAATGGACCGGGCCAACGGTGAGACGATACTTCAGGGCGTCATCCCAGCGGCTGTTTTCAGTGTCGCCGCCGCCGGCCATCGTGCCGTTGTACCCGATGTACGAAAAGGCATAGCCGCCGCCAGCCGGATCGTAAAGGAGCATCGCATCGGTACCGAGAGAGCGCTGACGACCGAAGGTCAATGTGCCGAAATGCGTCGACGATATTCCGGCATAGATTTCGTCATTGAAGGGTTGACCCGCGCGCGCGCCGTCGATGGCGTACGAATAGCTTTTCCTGGGAAGGCCGTTGTTGATGATGTCAGTCTTTGATGCGTTGGCGAGCAGGCCGGACTCGGGATTGATACCAGTGGAAGCGTTGAACACAACGTACCAGCCATGATGGAACTCTTCCTTTCCCCTGATGCCCAGACCCGTCTGCTGCAGGTTATTGGGTGCGATGAGGAATCGATGTTGAAAGCCGTTCCGGCTTATCAGAGATGCGCCTTCATAGTTATAGCCGTTTTCCGGTAAGCCGTGACTGACCCAGCCCACGCCAATGTCATACGCACCGTACACGGTGATGCCGTGCCAGGTCAGGGTGCAATCGGTGGTGGCGAACTCATGGCCGCTCTTGCAGGGATCGGGAGTGGATGGGGTTGTCGAAGCGGTTTGGGCCAACGCCGGGAAGGAAAGCAAAAAGCCAATCGCTGCGATAAAGGGGTAAGCCTTGCGCATCTCGACCTCGAAAAATCAGTTGTTTGGGACAGAAGTGGATAAGTGTACATGACATACGGATTACATGTCTAATGCTGGACGGTTTAATGTGATTTATGGCACAAGTCTGACTATACGTGGGGCGTCGTTGGTACCAGATTGACTCTGAATCTTTGGTGACTGTACGATTCGGCTCGGTGCCGAGGAACCGCAAATCCGGGGTCGAAGGTGGAGAACTTCTGCAGCTTCGCGACGCCGCTTTGCAATTGGGGATCAGCTACCCCACGATCAAGCAATGGATTTACAAGAAAAAAATTCGCAGCATCCAAACTGCGGGTGGACATCACCGCATTCCGCAGAGCGAAGTGGACAGATTTCTCTTTAGAAGCCGAGGCAAGACGGAAGCGGATCGCCAGCAGAAACTTCGGCGCGTAAGCGGTCGCAATCAGCTAGTAGGGCGGATTGAGTCCGTCCAAATCAGTGGCCTGGTAGCGGAAGTGACGATTTCGATCGGTGGTCAGCACATCACGTCGCTCATCACTGCACGATCTGCCAGAGAGATGCAGCTCAAAGCGGGGCAGACGGCCGCGGCCCTTATAAAAGCTACCGAGGTGATGATCCTGCGAGTGTGAGTTATGAAACAACGTCTTTCACGGGTATTGATCACGTTACTCATGACTGCAGCACTGGCGCAATGCCAACAACTCACCATTCAGAACGAGAATGGAAAGCAAACGGTGTTGGCCAGGAAGTGACAGGAAGTGGGAAAGTTTTTTGTGATGTTTTGACCAACCTGCTGTGTTGGTTTTCAGACCCCAGATGCCGCCGCGACTGTGCACTGACTCACCCCAGTTTGTGGGGAGTTTTGTGGGGTCCTTCTGCTAAGGCATTACTCGCCATTGGCAATGTGCCGAAAAAGATGGCGGGGACGACGGGACTCGAACCCGCGGCCTCTGCCGTGACAGGGCAGCGTTCTAACCAACTGAACTACGTCCCCTTGCTGAAACAGCGCGATCGCAATTGCCAGGCGATGGAGAGCAATTGCGTATGGCTGCAAGCTTGCTCTGCCGGAACTGAACGGCACTAAGCAAATTATCCGCCAAGATTTATCCTAGCAGCTTCTCGAAGAACGGGAAAGCTGCCGGACTGCGGGTTGGATCAGGAATGGAATTTCGAAAGTAGTGACAGAGTTATGCGGAGTAACTCATCCGAATCGCGATGATTCACGGCCTGTGGCTATGCCAGTTGCGCTCGAGCGGAATCGATAGATTAAAAATTAATACTCCCACATGAATTATTGATCTCTTTCGGCTCCGGGCGCTTTTGCCGGAGCAGCAATTCTCGTGATGGGCAGAATCCAAGATCATGATAATGCGGGTGTTGTCAGATGCCGCCGGACAATGTGCGGTTTGGAACAAGACATGCACAATATGTCATTGTCTGCGGAGATGAAAAAGAGGCCAGCGCGAAGGCGCGGAAATGGAGATGCAACATGTCAGTTCAGAAAAAGTCATTGGTTAGCAAAAAGCCAGCAGCGAAGGCGACAAAGGGCGTTAGCGCGAAACCGGTGGGAGAATCCAAAACCCTGGCCGCGAAAGCGCTTGAGCGCAGGCGGATGTTCAGTAATAGGCTGCTCAGCAACCGAACGTTCCTTAGCAACCGTACATTCCTCAAAGGGAAACCGTAGAGCCTGGGGGAATGAAGGGTAGAAGGCTTTTAAACCAATAGCGGTTCGCCGAGACGCACAAGGAGAAAACATGTCGATTCAAAAGAAATCATTGATCAGCAACAGACAGGCTGTAAAGAAGGCTTTGATCGCCAGCCAGCCGGAGTCGGAACAATCCAATGCGCTGAAGGCGAATTCGCTGACGGCTCAGTCGATGAAGAGCAAGAGGTTTTTGAACCACAAGCGATTCAAAGTGGCCGTGTTCAGGACGCTAAAAGGTCAGCGGTAAGGTCTAAGGCCAGTTTTGAGATTTTGTTGGGGCTGCGAGCAAGGCAGCCCCTATGTTTTTGCGGTCCAAAGGCAGAGACTCTACGCGAAAGAAGTGGGAGACGGAGTCTCTGCCTATATTTTTTCCTATTTACCACTTCAGTGCCATTGCAGAGAGGTTATCCCAGCGCTTATCGTGCGAAGCGTGACGAATGATCTTCTATTCCTGGTACTTGTTTGCGGCTTTCTCTTGTCCGAATTTCTGCGAAGGCCCCGCCATACTTCCGCGAGACATCCACAGAAATAATTGCTGGCTCACAAAAATGCCCGTCTCGGACCCGTTTTCTTTGCCGCGTGGAGTGTTGTGACAAACAAGAGGCTGAGCAAGAGCCAAAGCAACTGAGGCAAACTACTGAAATAATAGTAAGTCAGTGGTGGGCAGTGCAGGACTCGAACCTGCGACCTCCTGCTTGTAAGGCAGGCGCTCTAACCAGCTGAGCTAACCGCCCAGGTTTGCATCAGACGTCTATCTTGCCCCTGCGATTCGAATATACGTGAGCACGGAAATTGGGGTCAAACCTGGCCCGTCCTC
>Ga0187780_10001077_pt1 | contig 20509 bp, 24 predicted proteins | sample 1015_Q2_SP10_20__FD_132429 | JGI IMG/M metagenome (GOLD analysis project Ga0187780, IMG submission 132429) | Tropical peat soil microbial communities from peatlands in Department of Meta, Colombia - 1015_Q2_SP10_20_MG | ecosystem: Environmental > Terrestrial > Soil > Wetlands > Peat | place...
GGCTTGATCCTGATCGGCTCCACAGCGGGGTCGACCCCGATGAACTTCATGGACAGTTCCTTGATGAACGGCAGCTTGGTGTCTATCTTCTCCCTCCCCAGGTGCCTTAGGTCGAGTTGGAGGTAGGGGAGACCGGAGTCCTCGTCCTTGAAGCCTCGCCCTTCGCTGATTTCCTTCATCATCGAGCGGGAGACCACGTCCCTGGGGGCGAGCTCCATCTTCGACGGGGCGTACTTCTCCATGAACCTCTCCCCCTTCGAGTTGACGAGGTAACCACCCTCTCCCCTCGCGCCTTCAGTGATCAGAATCCCTGTTGGGATGAGCCCGGTCGGATGGAACTGCATGAACTCCATGTCCTCGATTGGGAGGCCAGCCCTGTATGCGAGGCCAATGCCGTCCCCGGTGGTGCTCACCGACGTGGCAGTGAACTTCCAGATCTGTCCCGCGCCACCGGTTGCGATTATGCCGGCCCTTGCCCTGAAGTAGACGAAGGCACCGGTCTTCAGCTCGATCCCGGTGAATCCCCTGAAGACCCCGTCCTGAATCACGATGGAGGTGACGAAGGTCTCGTCATACCTCGTCCAGCCCTTGTGTTCCTGCAGCTTGTCGTAGAGGGAGCGCATCTCGAAGAAGCCGACCTTGTCCTGGGCGAAGGTGGCTCTGTTGAAGCTGTGGCCGCCGAAGGGCCTCTGGGCTATCCTCCCGTCCTCCCTCCTGCTCCACGGAGTCCCCCAGCGCTCCATCTGCCGGATCTCGCCCGGGCAGAGGGAGACGAATTTCCAGACCGAGTCTTGGTCTGCAAGGAAATCGCTCCCCTTGATGGTGTCCCATGCGTGAAGCTCGAGGCTGTCACCGTCCTCGGGATACAAGACTGCCGCTGTCCCGCCTTCGGCGGCGACGGAATGGCTGCGCATGAGGGCGAGTTTCGAGACAACGGCTAGGGTCTTCCCCGAATCTCCCCAGCGGGAGAGGACCTCGACCGCCGCCCGCATGCCCGCGAGACCACTCCCCACGATAACCACATCGTGATCAATGGTCTCGACCATGGCATTCGACGCCCGAGCGGGGGTTATACGCCGAGAGCCTAACTCGTAAGGACTGCGGGTACGTCCTCCCCGTGAGGGCGGCCGGCTCCGGATTCAGTTTAGGTAACGCTCCCGAAGGAAAACCTAAGAATCGTCCGCGACGGCCCAGCAACGAGCATCAGTTTGGTCGAGACCCTGAGACACGACCTTGTCATAGTCGGCTCGGGAATTGCAGGACTGAGGGCCGCAATCGAAGCGGCTAGAGTCAGCGGCGGGAAGGCGGACATCGCGGTCATAACGAAGGTCCAGGCAATGAGGGCGCACTCCGTCAGCGCCGAAGGGGGAACGGCTGCCGTGCTGTATCCGGAGCTGGGCGATTCCCTCGAGTCGCACCTGTTTGACACGGTGAAGGGGTCCGATTACCTAGCTGATCAGGACGCCGTTGAGAGGTTCGTGAACGCGATGCCGGGAGAAATCTACCAGCTCGAGCACTGGGGGCTGCCGTGGTCGCGAAGGGAGGACGGGAGGATAGCCCAGAGATGGTTCGGCGGATACAGCTACCCCCGCGCGACGTATGCAGAGGACAAAGTGGGTTTCTTCGAGATGCAGACCCTCTACGACACCGCTACAAAGTACCCCAACATCAGGTTCTACCAGGAGTGGTTCGTCACTTCGATACTCTACGAAGGAGGGGAGTTCAGGGGAGTCACGGCAATAGAAATGAAGACAGGCAGCTTCGCCCAGATCCTTGGGAAGGCGGGCATAATCGCGACCGGAGGTGCCGGGCGCCTCTACAGCTTCGCGACCTACGCTTACAGCTCGACACCCGACGGTCTAGCGGCCACATACAGGGCGGGCATTCCTCTGAAGGACATGGAGTTCATCCAATTCCACCCCTCCGGCCTCATTCCGTCTGGGATACTCATCACAGAGGCGGCTAGGGGAGAGGGAGGAGTCTTGCTGAACAAGGATGGCCAGAGGTTCATGAAAGAGTACGCCCCCAACAAGCTTGAGCTCGCATCCAGAGATGTTGTTTCAAGGGCGATGATTACCGAAATCGAGCAGGGGAGAGGGTTCAAGGACGAGGCGTCGGGGCTGGATTACCTTCATCTCGACCTGTCCCCCGTCGGGGCGGAGAAGATCAAGTCAAGGCTCTCCCAGATCAGGGAGATAGCCATCAAGTTCAGGGGAATCGACCCGGTCGAGAAGCCCCTTCCTGTGAGACCGGTGTGCCATTACGTCATGGGAGGGATCGACACTAACATCGACGGCGCCACCAGGATGATGGGTCTGTGGGCGGCCGGCGAGGCTGCTTGCGTCAGCATCAACGGCGCCAACAGGCTGGGAGCGAATTCGACCGCCGAGTGCCTGGTGTGGGGGAAAATTGCTGGCGAGGAGGCGGCGAAGTACATCGTGGGCAGGCACGCGCCAACCCCCCCTTCGGAGCTGGCTGAGATTGAGGAGAAGAGGATCTTCGACGGAATCTTCCATGGCAAGGGCGGTACAAATCCATACGAGGTCAGGGACGCACTGCAGAAGCTTATGGCCAAGGACGCGTTTGTATACAGGACAGGGGACTCGCTGTCGGAAGCGCTCAGGTCCATCAGGGAGCTGAAAAGGAAGGACTTCCTTCATTGCGAGGATAAGAGCAGGGTGTACAACACGAATCTGAGTGACGTTCTGGAGGTGGAGAGCATGCTGGACGTTGCCGAGGTTGTGGTGGCGGGCGCTCTGGCGAGGACGGAATCGAGGGGGGCCCACGCGAGGAGAGACTTTCCCGACAGGGACGACAAGAACTGGCTGAAGCACACACTTACCTACAGGGGTCCTGACGGCCCGCGGCTCGACTACTCGGCCGTCGCGATAACGAGGTACCAGCCTGCGGAGAGGCACTACTGAGAGACGTCAAGCGGGAGTGGTGGTGGGCCAGACAACTTGGCGGTCGGAGAAGAGAAGGCGAAGAACAGGCGGGGAATCCGCGCGTGGCTCAGCCCCTATCACTACAACGTCGAGCGGTGGGCGTACTTCTTCCAGAGGGTCACGGGTGTGGCCATACTTGTATACGTCCTGGGCCACTTAGGGGACACGAGCTTCTTCGTGGGTGGCCCCACGGGAACTGGACCGAGCCCATCCGCCTGGAGGTTCATCGGTGGCATATTCGAGAACTCTTTCGGCCATCTCATACTGATACTCGTGGTCCTGGTGCTCTTCTTCCACGGCGTGAACGGCATCAGGCTCATACTCGCCGAGTTCGGGCTGATACTACAGAAGCCTGCAGCCATCGAGTACCCGTACAGACCGAGGGGACTCGGCATCGGTCAAGAGGCGATAATCTACGTCGGGATAGCGGTGGCAGTCGCAGCTGCAGTGTGGGCTTTCCTGGTGCTGTTCGAGGGGATGGGATGAAAGAGTCCAGGCTGATGCTGGTACAGTACGTGACCGCCGTGGCTGCTGTGGCGCTCGTGTCCTTGCACCTCATAATGCAGGGAGTCATCTACCCTTACACGACCGCGATTTCCTTCAACAACATCCTGTCGGTCTACAAGAACGGCTTCTACGCTATCTTCCTGGAGGCGCTCCTGGTAGTCGTCCTCGTCCATGGGTTCAACGGCGTCAGGATAATCCTGCAGGAAATCAGGCAGTCGAAGCCCTGGACCACGTGGGTGGACGCGGGGACGGTCGTGGCAATCATGATCACTGTGGCCTACGGGACGAGGACAGTGATTCTCGCTGTGTTCGGAGGCTCGGCTTGACCGACTTCAAGCTGATCGTGCAGAGGTTCGACCCGTTCAAGGACACCAAGCCGAGGATGATGGAGTACCCGATTCCCCGGCGGGAGGGGATGACAGTACTCGATGCCTTGCTCTACGCGAGGGACTACCTTGACCATTCGATAGCGCTCCGCTTCTCCTGCAGGCAGGCTTCCTGCGGGTCCTGTGGCATGAAGATCAACGGGAGGCCGAGGCTCGCCTGCTACACCCAGGTGGTCGAACTCGGCGGCGAGAGAGTCGTGGCCCAGCCGATGGACAACTTCGCCATAATCAAGGACCTGGTGACGGACCTGGAGTCCTTCTTCGCGAAGCACAGGGAGATGATTCCATACTTGATCCGCGCTGACAAGGACGAGATGGAGCACCCGTCAGCCGAATACCTGATGAAGCCGGAGGAACTGGAGAAGGTCCTTCAGTTCACCTACTGCATCAAGTGCGGCCTCTGCACGTCCTCGTGTCCGACGGTGGCGACGGATTCGGACTTCCCCGGGCCTCAGGCCCTGGCCCAGGCCTACAGGTACATCGTGGACCCGCGGGATGAAGGCGGCGAGAAGAGGCTGAAGCTACTCGACAGCGCCCACGGCGTGTGGCGGTGCCACTTCGCAGGTTCTTGCTCCTTTGTGTGCCCCAAGGGGGTCGACCCCGCGCTCGGGATACAGTTGCTGAAGCGCCACGTCCTGTCTGGAAAGGCGCCTCATGAACGGGGGGCGAAGGTCTTCGCCGCGCCGGCTCAGCAGAAGTGACACTCTGCCTCGGATACGTTTTATATTCGCCCTAGGGGAATATCTGGATTTGTTCGAAATGGTTGGGGAGAGGCTAGACCCCGTTCGCTGGCTAAACAGACACTTCCCCAGGAATCAGGCGCAGCTCGAGACCGAACTCAGGGGGGCTCTGAAGATTGTCTTCTGGGCGGCTCTGCTCGCGCCCGTGGTCCTGGTGCCGGCCTACTACCTGCTGGTAGCGTTCGGGCTCCTGCCTAGCATCCATCTTCCAGGCTAGGTCTCGTCGTCGGAGCCGTCCGAGTCCTCATATCGTGAGCCGAGGTAGCCGTAGACCCCGATCTTGAGGACCTTCATGCCGAGAAGGGCGCACTTAACGCGTGACGGGCCCAGGTCCGGGTTGCCAAGCATCTTGAAGATATCCTCCTTCCCGACCTGCTTCACCCATTCGAGTTGCTTCCCCTTCGCAAGCTCGGTCAGCATCGAAGCCGAGGCCTGGCTTATGGCGCAACCCTTGCCAACGAACTTGATTTCCTCGATCTTCTGTCCTTCCCCCACCCTGATCTGAATCTCAATCTCATCCCCACAGAGGGGGTTGATGTCCCTGGAGTCTATGTCGAACTTCTCGAGCTTCCCGAAGTTCCTTGGGTTCCTGTAATAGTCGAGTATCAGCTCTCGGTATATGTCGGCGCTGCTCAGACCTTGAACACCTTCCCCGCCTTTCTCAGGCCCGTTTTCAGCGCGTCTACGTCATCGTAGGAGTTGTAGACGTGGAAGCTCGCCCTGCTGGTCGCGTCAACGCCGAGCCAACGCATCAGAGGCTGGGCGCAGTGGTGCCCGGACCGTATTGCGATCCCCTCCTCATCTAGGACGGTGGCAAGGTCGTGGGGGTGCACGTCTGCGTAGTTGAAGGAGATCACCCCTGCCTTCTTCTCCGGCTGGAGGGGCCCGTACTGGTGGAACCCCTTCACCTCACCCAGGGACTGGAGGGCGTACTCGAGGAGCCTGACCTCATGCTCCCTCACCTTTTCCATCCCGAGGGCGTTGAGGTAATCAATGGCCGCGCCGAGCCCTATTGCATCGGCTACGTTGACCGTGCCCGCCTCGAACTTGTATGGAACATCGTTCCATGTCGAATGGTCCAGGAAAACCTCCCGGATCATCTCGCCGCCGCCGTGGAAAGGCTCCATCTCCTCCAACAGTTCCTTCCGTGCGACGAGGACGCCTATCCCGGTGGGACCTAGCATCTTGTGCCCCGAGAAGGCGTAGAAGTCAGGGGAGAACGATTTGATGTCCACGGGCATGTGGGGCGTTGCCTGTGCCCCGTCCACCAGCACCGTCGCCCCGGAGGCGTGGGCTTTCGCGCTGATCTTTGCGACGTCGTTGATGGTGCCCAACACGTTTGAGCACTGAGTGACCGTGACCAGCTTCGGGGACTCCCGCAGCAGCTTCTCCAAGCTCCCCATATCGAGGGTGCCATCAGGTTCCAGGCCCACGAATTTCAGCGTCGCTCCCCTGCTCTTCGCCAGCAACTGCCACGGAACGATGTTGCTGTGGTGCTCCAAGAGCGTGGCCACGAGAAGGTCACCCCTCTTTACGTTCGGCTCGCCCCAGGCGAAGCGTACCAGGTTGGTCGCCTCTGTCGTTCCCCTCACGAATACGACCTCCTTGGCAGATGCGCCGACGAACTTCGCAGCCTTCCGCCTCGCCCCCTCATAGGCGCTGGTTGCCTCTTCTGCCAACTCGTAGACCGCCCTGTGGACGTTCGAGTTGTGGCTGGAGTAATAGTCGACGAGGGCGTCAATGACCGCTCTCGGCTTCTGGGTCGTATTGGAGTTGTCCAGGTACACGAGCCTCTTCCCGTGCACGGTGCGCTTCAGAATCGGAAAGTCGGCCCTCACCCTCTCGATGTCAAGGACTTCAGTCTTCAACAATTCTCAAGAACCTCTTCAGACTTCAACAAAAATCGTCTCGCCTTCTATTTTAACATTGAAGCGTTGAAGCGGGACTTCGGCGGGCGGGTTCATTACCTGGCCAGTCCTGAGGTCGAACTGCGAAAGGTGCAGCGGGCAGATAACCCTGTCCTCGAGGACGAAGCCCCGGGCGAGGTCCGTCTCCTCATGGGTGCAGGTGCCGCTGACCGCAAAGAACTCCCCACCGATCCTTGATAGAAGTATGTGTTTGTCCTTCAGGTCGACCGCGGACATGGCACCCTCGGCGAGGTCTGCACTCTTCATTGCCGGGACGAACTCCCCCAATTTCCCATCAGCGGTACTTGTAATGGCGTTCGAAGATGTCTTCGGACTCCTTTACCTCGGGAGTGAGCTCTCCCGTGGCTGCCAGGAGAGCTTCCCTGTCGATGAGCCTGCGCTTCTCCCCCTGCCACTTGCCCTCTATCATGAACCTGGCCCCTTCTCTCGTCTGCTCTATCGGCACCCTTGACAGGACCGGCTCGAAGAACCCGAGCACAACAACCTTCCTTGCCTCGTCGTAGGGGAGCCCCCGTGCCTCCAAATAGAAGAGCTGCTCCTCGTCGATTTGGGCCACGGAGGCGGAGTGCGTCGCCCTCACTTCGTTGTTCTCTATCTCCAGGCTCGGGACAGCATCTGACTTGGCGCCCCGCTCGAGTATCATGGCGTGGTGGGCGAGGTAGGACCTGGAGTTCTTTGCCGCGTTCACTATCTTGATCATGCCTTTGAATATCGACTGTGACTCGCCTTTGAGCACCCCCCTGGCCTGGGTGGACCCCGTCGAGTCAGGGGAGTTGTGGATTAGGTTGGTCTCGAAGTCGTACCTCTGCTTGGCGTCCGTGAAGAATATCTCGAAACCTTCGGCCAGCGAGCCTCGGCCGTTCAGGTAGAAGTTCATCCTGGAGCGGGATCCGCCCGCACCTAGCGAGAGGGAGCTCACGGTGGCCTTGGAATCGCTGAGCGCCTCGACCGCCCTGTTCGATATGTATGTTGTCTGCTCATCTAGGAGCTGAATCAAGGAGAAGTCGACGTGGGAGCCGGGCCTGGCGAGGATCTCGGTGGTCGACGCCACTAGAGTCGGCGCGGTGGCACCTTTCGAGTATAGCTCCTCGAGAAAGACAAGCTTGGACTCCTCCTCTGCAACGACGAAAGTCTGCTCGATAATCGAGGTCTTGGGCGAGTCGAGGAGCAGCATCCTGCGCAAGGGCCTGTCAAGGGTCACGCCGCCCGGGATCCGGACGAACGTGCCGCCGTTGAAGAAGGCGTTCACGAAGGCTGCATACTTGTCGCTCTTGGACTTCACGAGCCTCTGCTCGACGAGCTTCTTCACATTGGCCTCCTCCTGTCTGAGCGCCTCGTGGAACGACATCAGATTCACGCCCAAGGACGACAGGTCTTCGCTGAGCTCCGAGTGCACCTGGGTCCCGTTTCCCTGCAGGATGATGTCTCTTTCCTTCCCCGTGAGGAAACCGCTGAAGAAGCTGCGGAAGTCCACCTCCGTCTGGCCAGGGATAACCCTGAACCGCTCCAGAGGGAAGTTGAAGGAAGCAACATACTTCGTGTAAAGGGGGTTCCTTTCTGGGGGAAGAGATGCGAATTCTTTGAATGACTCGAGCCTGAAACTCGTGAGCCAGTCCGGCTCCTTCAGGGAGGCCGATATCATTCTGACGAGGTTCTCGTCGAATGAGGCCACTGCCGTCTGAGACAACTCTGTCCATCTCCCCCGGTGTGTGTTCCTACCCGACGGCGTTGGTCATCTCGAGCGACATGAGGCGGTTGAACTCGACCGCGTAGGTCATGGGGAGCTCCTTGGCGAACGGCTCCAAGAATCCGTTGACGACCATACTCAGCGCGTCCCCTTCGGAGATCCCTCTCGACTGGAGGTAGAACAGCTGCTCCTCCCCAACCTTCCCGACGCTCGCCTCGTGGGTGACAGTCGCGTCGTCCTCCTGGATCTCCATGTAGGGGTAGGTCGCCGTGGTGCTGATGGGGTCAAGGAGGAGCGCGTCGCAGCGGACCGTCGATTTCACGTTCTTCGCTCCCTTCGCTATGAGGAGAAGGCCACGGTAAGCCGTGTGCCCGCCCCCCTTCGAGACGGAGCGGGAGATTATCTTCGAGGTCGTGTCCTTGGCGAGGTGGATAGCCTTGGCGCCGGTGTCCTGCACCTGGCCAGGACCGGCGTATGCTACCGAGATTATGTCTGCCTTCGACCTCGGGCCGAGGAGGTAGACGGACGGGTACTTCCTTGTCAGCCTCGAGCCGCCGTTGAAGTCCACCCAGGAGACCGTCGCCTCCTCGTAGGCATGGGCGCGCTTTGTGACGAGGTTGAGCACGTCCCTGGACCAATTCTGGAGGGTCGTGTACTTGACGAGCGAGCCTTTCCTGGCGATTATCTCCACTATGGCCGAATGGAGGGACTGGGACGAGTAGACGGGCGCCGAGCACCCTTCGTTGTAGGACACCTCGCTGTACGGCTCTGCGACGATGAGCGTCCTCTCGAACTGGCCCATCTTCCTCTCGTTGATCCTGAAGTACGCCTGAAGTATCATGGGGACCTTCACACCCTCGGGCACGTAGACGAAGGAGCCCGCGCTCCAGACGGCCGTCTGAAGGGCGGCGATGTAATTGTCCCGGAAGGGGACGACGGTGCCGAAGTACTTCCTCATTATCTCGGGGTACTGCTTCAGGGCGGTCACTGTGTCTGTGAACACAACTCCCTGCTTCTCCAGCTCGCCCTGGATGCTGTGGTAGACGGCCTCGCTCTCGTACACCGCGCCGACGCCTGCGAGGAACTTTTTCTCGGCGTCTGTAATGCCGAGCTTGTCGTAGGTGCGCTTGATGTACTCCGGGAGCTGGTCCCAGTTGTCGGCCGCCTTGGCTGTCGGGCGGGCGTAGTAGGTGAAGCTCTGGAAGTCGATGTCAGCCAGGTCAGGGGCCCAGGCGGGGGGCTTCATGTCGAGGAAGTACTTCAGGGCATTCATCCTGATCTGCTCCATCCAGGCGGGCTCGTCGTGGAGGCGGACTATCTCCTGGACGACCCTTTCGCTCAGCCCCGTGAGACCCTGGACGGCGTAGGACTCGATAGGGTCGCTGAAGCCGTACTTCTCCTTGTAATCGTCTGTTACGACGTCAGTCTTTGTGCCCAATCTCCTTTCACGCTCGGATATAACATAGGTTATTTTCCTTGTTAAAAGGGTTATGGGGCCGGCTGGGCCACCTGCTCTTCTTCCTTGTAGCCCTCTATCCAGGTATACCCCTTCTCCTCCAGAAGCCTCGAAAGGTCCTCGCCTCCCGATTTGATTATTCGACCCTGGAACATGACGTGGACGAACTGGGGCTTCACGTACTTCAGTATCCTCTGATAGTGGGTTATGAGCAGATTACCTGTCTGAGGTCCTGACACCGTGTTGATCCCTTCTGCTACTATCCTCAGGGCATCGATGTCGAGGCCCGAGTCTGTCTCGTCCAGGACAGCAAACTTCGGCTCCATCAGCGCCATCTGAAGAATCTCTGCTCTCTTCTTCTCCCCTCCGGAGAACCCTTCGTTCAGGTATCGGTTCAGGAACGACTCGTCCATGCTCAGCATCTTGAGTTTCTCTGCGACTACCTCCTTGAACTCGAAGATTGTCGGGGGTTCCGAGCCTGCCGGCCTCGAGTTGTTGTAGGCCGCGCGGAGGAACGAGAACATGCTGACCCCCTGGACGCTGACCGGGTACTGGAATGCGAGGAACAGGCCCTTCTTCACCCTCTTGTCAGGGGTCAGCCCTAGGATGCTTTCGCCGTCTATGGTGACTTGGCCCGACGTGACCTGGTACTTTGGGTGCCCCATCAGGGTGTAGGCGAGCGTGCTCTTGCCGGAGCCGTTGGGGCCCATCAGCGCGTGGGTCTCCCCCTGAGCGATGACGAGGTCCACCCCATTGAGTATCTCCTTCCCTTCAACCGAAGCGTGAAGGTCCTTTATCTCGAGCTTCATTTATCGAAAGGTCGCGTAAGTCCCGTGTTTTTAAGCATTATAACGTATGTTATTGAATACTAAGCCCAGGCGTTGCTCGCCTTGCGGGCGACCGCCTCGAGAAACTCCCTGTCCAGGGACGAGAAGGCGTCCAGAAGATCCCCGTCGATGTCTATCTCGCCGACGACCTTTCCTTGGTTGGTTATGGGGACCACTATCTCGGACCTGGTGGAGAGGAAGCACTGGAGGTACCTTGGGTCCTTGCTGACGTCTGAGACAATCTCCGTCTTGCCTGCCTTCGCTGCGAACCCGCAGACACCCTTGCCAATGGGTATACGGGTGTGTTCTGTGGCAGAGGGTCCGGACCAGGCGTCTAGGACAAGGTCCATGCCGTCGACGGCGTAAATCCCGACCCAAGAGTAGCTGGGAACCATCGAATTGAGGAACTTTGCCATGGCCTCCCTCGAAGCCTTGCCCCTCAAACCCCCGATGGTCGGGTCAAGCTTGGCGAGCAGCTCTCTGGCCTGCTCCCTTGTCAGCCTGGTCCCCGTTGCTCTCAAAGACGCGACTCGCCCTCGACTGGAGTTATTTATCCGCGCGCCTCACTCGTAGGGGTGCTCGATGAAGTAGCGATAAGCTAATGCCGCCAGCACGGCCCCGATCACGGGTCCTATTGTGTAGATGTACCAGTACCCAGGGAAGGACAGTCCTGCCAGCATGGGGCCGTAGGCCCTCGCAGGGTTCATCGCTGCGCCCGTGAGGTTCCCCGCAACCAACACATCGACCAAGACCGCGAGCCCTATGGCGATTCCTCCGACGTGTGGAGCCCTGGCATCGACTGCTGTCCCATAGATGACGAACATTAGCACGAACGTCATCAGCGCCTCGATGGCGATGCCCTGCCAGGAACTGACGGCGCTGTTCAGCGTTGGTGCACCCCAGTTCGCGCCGGAACCGAGGTCAGACGGGAAGGCGGCAATCAGGGCTGCGCCCGCCAAGAAAGCACCGACGATTTCCGCGACGATGTATGCCACCACCTCCCTGGTCTTCAGCTTCCTCACGGTCCACAGGGCTAAAGACACGGCGGGGTTCAGCGACCCGCCAGATATCTTCAGGGTCGCGGTGACTGCGATGGCGAGACCGAGACCGTTAGCCAGCGCGGCCACCAGGATCAGCGAGCCACTGTTGGCCCCAGACACGCTCACGGAGCCCAGGGCGGAGCCCGCGCCCACGAGCACGAAGACGAAGGTACCGAGAAGCTCGGCTCTGAACTTCTCCGAAAGAGTGGGTGCTGAAGGCAAAATCTACACTTCAGCAAGGTTTCGGTAGGCCACTTAAGAATTTCCAGGCCGTGAAGCGGAGATTGCTCCGCAGGGAATTCATATATACCCCCATCGGTTGTATACCCCCAGTTTCATATGTCAGCAGCAGGACAACCGGTCATAATTCTGAAGGAAGGTTCTGGCGAGTCCAGAGGCAGAGAGGCTCAAAGGAACAACATCTCCGCCGCGAAGCTCATCGCCGAGGTCGTCAGGACCTCACTTGGCCCGCGCGGGATGGACAAGATGCTCGTCGACACGATGGGCGACGTTACTATTACAAACGACGGCGCGACGATGCTGAAGGAGCTCGACATACAGCATCCAGCGGCCAAGATGATGGTGGAGATCAGCAAAGCCACTGACAACGAGGTAGGGGACGGGACCACCTCGGCTGTCGTGGTCGCAGGGGCTCTGCTCGAGAAGGCGGAGGATCTGATTAACAAGAACGTTCATCCTGTGGTGGTCGTCGACGGCTATTCGAGAGCTGCCGAGAAGGCCCAGAAGATCCTCGAGGAGATCGCCGAGAAGATCGACCCAGAGAACAGGGCGGAGATCCTGAAGGTTGCCAACACCAGCATGGTGACCAAGCTCGTGAACGAGGACTCGCCTCACCTCGCAGGGATAGTGGTGGACGCCATCCTGCAGGTCGCTGAGAAGCGTGAAGGTAGCCACAAGGTCGACATCGACAACGTGAAGGTGGAGAAAAAGGCTGGAGGGGCGCTAACGGACACCAAGCTTGTGGAGGGCATAGTGCTTGACAAGGAGGTTGTCCACTCCGGCATGCCGAAGAAGATCGACGAAGCGAAGATCGCGCTGGTGAACTCGGCCCTGGAGATCGAGAAGACAGAGTTTTCGGCCGAAATCCGCATCAACGACCCCGACCAGATGCAGAAGTTCATGGACGAAGAGACGAGCATCCTGAAGGGGATGGTCGAAAAGGTCCAGGCGGCCGGGGCCAACGTCCTCATCTGCCAGAAGGGAATCGACGACCTCGCCCAGCACTTCCTAGCGAAGGCGGGCATACTCGGGGTAAGGAGGGTGAAGGAGAGCGATATGACGAAGCTCGGAAAGGCGACGGGCGCCCGCATCGTTACCAACCTCGACGACCTCACGGGCAAGGACCTCGGCTACGCCAAGCTGGTCGAAGAGAGGAAGATAGAAGAGGACAAGTGGGTGTTCGTGGAAGGGTGCAAGAACCCGAAGGCCGTGACCATCCTCGTAAGGGGCGGGACCCAGAGGATTGTCGACGAAGCCGAGAGGGCACTCCACGACGCAATCATGGTGACCAAGGACGTGGTCGAACTCCCAGCCGTTGTCGCCGGTGGAGGTGCGCCTGAAGAAGAGGTCTCAGTCCAGCTCAGGAACTGGGCGCAGAAGCTCTCAGGAAGGGAGCAGCTCGCAGCACTGAAGTTCGCCGACGCGATGGAGAGCATCCCATTGACCCTGGCAGAGAACGCAGGCATGGACCCCATCGACACCCAGGTGGACCTCAGAGCGAGGCACGGAAAGGAGGGCAAGTGGTACGGCGTAGACGCTCTAAACGGCAAGGTGGCCGACATGTATGCCAAGTCGGTCTGGGAACCTCTAGCCGTCAAGCTGCAGATACTCCGCGCTGCCACTGAAGCAGCGTCGATGATACTGAGGATCGACGACGTCATAGCCGCCAGCAAGATGAAGGCACCTCCTACTCCCCCAGGAGGCGGAGGGATGGGTGGTATGGGCGGCATGCCGCCGATGTGAGAATCTCAGACTAATTCCAAGCTGGGGTAGGACCCACCCGACTTCGTAGCCCTATCGTAGATCATGCTAGCCACGGCCACGTCTTCAAGGGCCGCACCCCCTGACTTGAACAGGGTCCGGCCTTCGGGCCTCTTTTTTCCCGCCACGACGGCCCCGAGCTCGACGGCAGACTCCCAGGAGAAGACCCCGTCATTCACCGCCTGAATCAGGTCGCCGTATTCGACCTTCGCCTGAGCCAGGTCATCGACCGCAACAGTAACGAAAGTACCCACCGCGGCAGATGTAATCTCCGCGTGCTCAGGCACGTTCCCTCCTGCTATGTTCAGGTGGGAGACGTCTTGTAGCATCTCGTCCGTCAGGAAAGGCTCTTTCGACGAAGTGATTGCGGTCGCGACCTGGGCCCCGTCGAGCGCCGTTGCAGGCGAATCGAAGGCGCTCCCGTTGATTCCGCGGGCCTTCAGCTCCTGGACTAAGGCGCTCCTGTGCGCCGGGGTCGGGCTCCAAATGTGGATTTCATCCAGCGACATCACCTCCTTCACGGCGAGTACCTGAGTGAGCGCCTGCCTTCCCGAGCCGAAGAGAGCGAGCGTCCCCGAAGGCTTGCCGTAGAGATACTTCGTCGCGACCGCAGAGGCGGCACCCGTCCGGAACCTCCCCAGGATGTCCGCGCCCATCACGGCCAGGAGCCTGGAGTCGTTGGTATCGAAAAGAAGGAGCACGAACTTCGTTCGCGCCCTGGACGACAAGTACGCCTTCAGCCCTCCTCTCTTGAGGTACGGGAGATTGGCGTGCATCACGCTTAGGACAGATGAAGTGCCACGCGATCGGGTGCGCATGAAATTGGAGACCTCACCATTTCCCTGGCGCCGGAACGCCTCCTCGACGGTGGAGACGACATCGTTCATGTTGATGAGGCTCTCGACGTCTCTCTCCGAAAGGAAGAGCGTCAAGGCGACTAGGCTTCTGCTTCCTTCCTCTCTTCCGTCTCTTCCTTGCCCCAGCGGCCCACTTTGGGGATGGTCTTGGTCCTGAAGAGGGCCATGCCCTGCTGGTAGCGTTGAAGCTCCACTTCGAGGAACCTGATGTCTGACATCAGCGCGGCGGACTCCTTCTCCTTCCCCTTCCTGCCTGTGACCTCCGCCAGCTTGGCCTTCCTTTCGGTGACCATCCGTGAAAGGAGCTGCTCATACTCGGTGGTCATTGAGAATTGAAATCTGGGGGCTTTCGAAACTATAAAGGCCTTGCCGGTAAATGGGGGGCATGCGCCCTCAGCTCCTAGTGGGGGGACTGCTGATAGCTGGCATGGGGGCAGGATTCTACTTGCTTCAGCTCCCGCTGGTCTACTTCTGGAGCCTCCCGTTCGGGATAGCAGGCATAATCATGGCCATAATCGGTTTCTTCGTCGCGGAGAGGGAAGGCACCATTCAGCCTCCCGAGGGACACAAGTTCTGCCCCTTCTGCTCGACCCCTGTCATGATCGGGACGGAGAGGTGCCCACACTGCGACGGCGTCCAGAGGACGGAGGTGTGAGGGGACACGGAGGTAGAAGGCGTCGTCGTGTCTCCGAAGGCGAAGGCGGTCGTGACGTTTCACGGCCACCCGATGGTCAGGTCCGCCCACCCCACCACGATAGAGGTGACAACCGAGGGCCACCTCACGCCAAAGGGGGACTGCATAGTGGGGGTGGGATCTTCCTCGGGGTGCGCCCAACTGGATGCGGAAGTCAAGGAAGGACTTAGAAGAAAGGGGTCGAAAGTGGCGCTCCGGTTCGTCGTCGGGAACCACACCTTCAAGGTGAAAGCTGAAGGGGATCCCAGGTTGGAACTCTCCGACCCCAATGACATCGTCATACGCCGGAGCGATTTCGTCAGCGAAAGGACGCTCGCGGTCCATGCAGACGCTGCCGCCAGGGACATCCCCAGAGAGATGGTCCGTCTGCTCAGGGATCCGGGCACCGTCGGCCGGCTGGAAATAGAGGTGATTCAGGGATGACCAGGTACCGCGCCGTCGCGTACACGATGCAGGCCCTCGTAAAGTATCACGGGTTGAAGGACTGGAAGCTCAGGCTCCCGTATCACGACAGCATCTCGGTGAACACCACGTCCATGAAGACCGAGGCCACGGTCACAGACGACAAAGAGGGGGGTGTCTTCACGGAGGGAGAGCCGAACGAGTCGGCCAACGAGCGGCTCCGGGCCGTCGTCTCGAGTCTCAAGCGTTCCGCGGAAGTCACAGATTTCAGAATCGACAGCCGCAACCTGCCGCACTCGAAGGCAAAGGGGATCGGATATTCGTCGTCCGCCGGGGCAGCGCTGACCCTGCTCTGCCACAAACTGCTGGTCGGCGGGGAACCGGACCTGAGGGGTCTTTCGAGGACGGCCCGACTCTTCGCCGCGTCCGCGTCGAGGTCAATCGTCGGAGGCTTCTCGAGGCTTTACGCGGGGAAGGACGACAAGAGTGCGTACTCCGAGAAGTTCGCCGACGCGAGGGACTTCGACCTGCGAATGGTCATCGTCCCGCTGCCGTCTCCCGTCAGAACAGAGGACGCTCACAGAGAGGTTCTCACTTCGCCCTTTTTCGAGGCGAGGGTAAGGACGGCCCAGAAGAGGTGCGACGTGATGGAGAGGGCGATACTGGCCGGGGACCTGGACGCCGTCGGCAGGCTGGCGGAAAAGGACACGCTCGAGCTACACAGCCTCACCATGACGGGGGACAGCGGGCTGATCATAATGACGGAGGACTCTCTCCGCATAATCCGCAGGGTGAAGGAGCTGCGCGAAGATGGGCTGAAGGCCTACTACTCCATGCAGACGGGGCCATCGGTCTTCATCAACACCTCCGCTGAACACCAGCGGGCTGTCCGCGGCGCGATATCCAAACTCGGATACAGGGCATACCTCTCGTCCGTAGGTGGGGAGGCGAGGATACTGTGACCGCCGGGATGAAAGACGTCCGTTCCTACATAGACGAGCTGGAGAGGTCAAAGGAGGGGAGGCCTGAACAGGTGAGGGATGGGCTAGAGATCTACATCGGCCTCTGGGAGAAGGCCATAGCGCGCGGCGTGGTGGAGGAGACCGACGGGGTCGACAGGGCGCTTGCAAAGATAGAGGAGGAAGGCGGTCTCTACGCTGCTGCAGGCGAATCTGGCGGCGCGAGCTAGCGGGGGGCCTCGCCGCCGTCGACGATTATTACCTGGCCCGTGATGAAGCTGGACTCGTCGCTCGCAAGGAAGAGGGCGAGGTTTGCAGCCTCAATCGGCCTCCCGAAGCGCCCCAGAGGAATCGCCCTTCTGTAGGATTCCTTCTGCCTTTTGTCCAGCCATTCAACCCAGGTCGTCTCGAAGGAGCCGAAGGCCATGCAGTTGACACGCGTCTTCGGAGCGAGGATCTTGGCGAGCATGCGCGTCATTGACACCACGGCACCCTTCGCTGACGCGTAGACCAGACCCTCCGTGTCGCCGACCAGGGCGGGGGTCGATGCCACGTTCACGACAGATGAACCCCCTTTCATGAGCTTGACCGCCCCCTGGGTGCAAAGGAACGTCCCGAAGGCGTCCACTGCGAACACGCGCTCCCACATGCCGAGAGTGATCTTGTCCATTCCCAGGTTCCAGAGTGAGCTGTCCGACAGACCTGCGGCGTTCACCAGTATGTCGAGCCCTCCGATTTTCTCCCCGATCTCGGTGTACATCTCCGAGACGCTAACGGGATCCGCCACATCGGCGTGGACGGCGAACGCCTCGCCGCCGGCACCTCTGATCGAGTCGAGAACGGTCTCCGGGTGCCTCGCGCGGGACCTGTGGTTTACGACCACCGTGGCGCCCTCCTTCGCAAACAGCTTCGCGATTTCGGCCCCTATTCCTTGGGACGAGCCGGTGACCAGCGCCCGCTTGCCCTTCAGCCTCAAGTGGGGCAGCCGGCTCCTCACTTCGTCTTAAGGGTTCGACGCTACGGCCTGGGAGCCCGGTCCCTGGCATAGGCCCCGGCCGAATACTGCTTCAGGAACTTGATGTTGAAGAGAGAGGCCTTCGCTGAGTTCCTGACCATTTCGTCCCCGTCGGCGAGGGCCTTGGTGAGGACTCCCTCGGAATCTGCGCTCCCTACGGACCCCAGTGCGGCGGCAGACTCGTGCCTGACAATCGGATCCCTGTCGTTGATCACTGCTTCAGCGAGGGCCGCGTTCCCCCGGGGGTTTCCGATCTGGCCTAGCGAGAACGCCGCTTCGTGCCTGACTAGCGGGTCAGGGTCGCGGAGAAGCACATCCGAGAGCGTCGGTACCGATTTCTCGCCACCGACTTCAGCCAGTATGCACACCGCATGGACGCGCAGGACGAGGCTGGGCTCCGTCTGCAGCACCTTGACGAAATAGGATTCGTCCTTCCTCTGAAAGGCGTCTTCCATGCCCTTCATGACCTTCATGGCGTGGACTTCGTCGTCGACCACCGTGCTGGTATACACTGTTGGCCTAGCCCGGCGGGTTCGGGCTATAAACGGCACGGAGCGCTTGGCAGGCTGGAAGTGGTCTAGATCTAGGGCGGGGGGTAGCGTTCTTCGTTGCCGTCCAGCATTTCGCGATAGAAGTGGTCGGACGTCCGCCTCGTGAAGTAGTAGTCGTACAGCGACACGTGCTCCGAGCCGAGCATCATCAGATACTCGTGGGCGCGCTGGGCTGCCTCCCTCCCGGATCCCATCGCCTTCACGACTAGGCTCTCCCCTGTCACGACGTCTCCAGCGGCGAATACTCCCGGGATGGAGCTCATGGAGTGGTCGTCGATCGCGATTGCGTTCTTCCAGCCGAGCTTCAAGCCGGCGAGCTTCTGCAGGTACGAGTTCGGGCCTCTACCGATGGCGATGATGACCGAGTCGCACTCCATGTCGACGGTCTCGCCGGTCGGAACCGGGCTCCTCCTCCCGCTCGAATCGACCTCTCCCAGCTTCATGACAGTCATGACAGTCTTCGTCACATGGCCCAGGGACCCAACGTACTCCTTGGGTGCCATCAGCATCTTGAGCTTCAGCCCCTCCTCCTTCCCCTCTTCGATGAGTATCTCGTCGACGGGCATTTCGACCTCGGTTCTTCGGTAGACGATGGTGACCTCCCCACCCGTCAGCCTCAGGGCAGTTCTGGCGCAGTCCAGGGCGCTGTCCCCTCCCCCTATTACCAGCACCTTCTTGCCGAGCTCATAGGTGGGGTGCTGTACGTAGCTCTCGACGCCGTTCACGAAGACGTCTTCGAGGAACTTGTAACCGTCGTAGACTCCCCTCAGGTCGGAGCCTGGCGTGTCGAACTTGGACACGTCTTTGGCGCCAGTGCCGATGATGACCGCATCATAGTCTGACCTGAGCCCCTCGAGCGTGACGTCTCTCCCGACCCTGACCTTTGTCTTGACTTCGACTCCCATGCCAACGACCCGCGATGCCTCGTACTGCAGCACGTCCTTGGGCAGATGGTAGTCAGGGATTCCGTACCAAGCGGTCCCTCCGAGGACTTCGAGCTCCTCGTAGATAGTGACTTCGTGACCATATCGCCGCAGCAGTTCTGCGGCCGCGAGCCCTGCGGGCCCACCTCCCACGATGGCCACCTTCTTTCCCGTCGGCTTCATCATGAGCGGGTCGGGCTGACGGGAGAAGGTCCTCTCCCAGTCTGCGACGAACCTCTGAATCATGCCCGTCGCAACGGGCTGACCCTGGGTCCCGACCACGCAGGCGGCTTCGCAGAGGCTGTCGAGCTGAGGACAACACCTGGCGGTGGTGCCGAGCAGAGCGTTGGTCTCCCTGATCCTGTGGTACGCGGTAGCGAAGTCTCCGCGGGCGACGGCTTCGCACATACCACGCATGTCAGTCTGAAGCGGGCATACGTCTATGCAGAGGGGGTTGGGGCAGGTGACGCACCTGCTCGCCTCCGCCATGGCCTGCTCCATGGTGTACGGGAGCTGCACCTCCTCGAAGTTCCCCTCCCTCAGTGAAGCGTCTCGCTTCGGGAATGGGAACTGGGACACCCGCTCGCTCTTTAGGGACATTTGCAGCGAAATTTGCGCCGACTTTCTACGCTATTAAGCGGATGAGACGATTCTCAGTTTTGGAAAGTAGGATTGACTTATTAGGCGGGTCCGCTCTCTCGGAACCTCACGTTCCAGAAGTGTACCCATGTACACGGGGACCTCTGGTCCTGGTGCCAGGGCCCGCTTACCCCCTAGCCTGTCGACCTGTTCGGATGAAACTCGCGTATGTGTTCCCTTTTTGCGAACCCCAGATCGGAGTCGTTGTCCGAGGTGATTTCCACTTCGCAGTCAGGGCATCTCCAGTGCGAGCCAGGGGGCCGGGCAGGGGTCGTGGACTCGGAAAGGGAGTCTCTGCCGCTTCTTGCTCCCATCGAGCCGCCGGTGACTCCCGCCTCGAGACCCGCGAGCGTCTCGGTGCCCGAGGCTCCTTTCAACCTGTCCTTGAAGACGTACACCAGCCCGCAATTCTCACAGTATCCGAAGACGCTCCGTCCGTCGACGGGCTTCACGTCTCCCCCGCAGACCTTGCACCCCTTGACCAGCAAACGAGGAGATTGCGTGGAACGCTGATTTAAGGAGAGCATCTTCATCGGCCCAGGGCTCCGCGGACAGTGAGGCGTCCCCCGCGCCCCCCTTCTCGCTGCAGTCCTGGATTGCCCTAGCCGGAGGGATTTGGCCCGGCTTTGGTCACGACGAAATGTGATAGTGCTGATGAGCGGGCCTGGTGGGATTCGAATTCGTGGGCGCGCTCGCGCCTCCCACGGCATGCTGGTGACTCCCACTTTGCTAGCTTAAGAGCCAGCCGCTACAGTCGCTTTCGCTCTAACCTGGCTGAGCCACAGGCCCGCCGAAATCGCGCCAAGTCGCATGGAATAAAAAGCATTCTCGAATCGCCCGGAGTGAACTTAGCTATTTGCGAATCGCTCCTTTTGCGAGCTGGACGAGAGAGTATTGCGAAGGTGTTCTTCTTGATATACAACCCCTCTTTGAAGCTCAAAGGAGATGGGAC